>ERZ791796.9-NODE-9-length-261013-cov-7.071192_pt1 | contig 261013 bp, 157 predicted proteins | sample MGYA00510311_ERZ791796 | MGnify/ENA primary metagenome ERZ791796 (study PRJEB30046, sample SAMN00792042) | human gut metagenome | study: EMG produced TPA metagenomics assembly of the A metagenome-wide association study of gut microbiota in type 2...
TATGAGCGATTACCCAATGCTCATTTCCAATAAATTACACTCTTTTCGTAACTTCCGGTTACAAAGATACGATAAATATAATAGTATTATTACCGGTTTTTTTATTTACTTTGTAGCCATATCAATAGATGATGACCAATAAAAATACATATTATGGCGAAAAAGAAAGAAAAGAAAGAGAAAAAGGCCGGTAAGAGAATGAGTAAAAAAGAGCTGGCAGCGTTGTTAATAGACTTTTTCCACGCCAAATCCAGTGAAATTCTAAGTATGAAATACATTTTCTCGGAATTGCGTCTTACCACCCATCCGCAGAAAATGCTATGCGTCGATATATTACATGACCTTTTGGATGACGATTATATCTCCGAAATTGAGAAGGGCAAGTTCCGTCTGAATAATCACGGCACAGAAATGATAGGTACCTTCCAACGCAAAAGCAATGGAAAGAATTCCTTTATTCCCGAAGAAGGAGGCGAACCAGTATTCGTAGCAGAACGCAATTCCGCCCATGCCATGAACAATGACAAGGTAAAAATTACATTTTATGCCAAACGAAAGAACAGGGAGGCAGAAGGGGAAGTAATCGAAATACTGGAACGTGCCAACGACACTTTTGTCGGTACATTGGAAGTAGCCAAGTCATACGCATTTCTAGTAACGGAAAACCGTACACTTGCCAATGACATATTTATTCCGAAAGATAAACTGAAAGGCGGAAAAACCGGAGATAAAGCGATCGTGAAAATAACAGAGTGGCCTGACAAGGCAAAGAATCCCATCGGACAAGTGATAGACATATTAGGCAAAGCAGGCGACAATACCACTGAGATGCACGCCATTCTCGCAGAATTCGGCTTACCATACGTATACCCGAAAGCAGTAGAGACAGCAGCCGATAAGATTCCGGCAGAAATCACTCCCGAAGAGATAGCCAAGCGTGAAGATTTCCGCAAGGTGACAACTTTCACTATCGACCCGAAAGATGCTAAGGATTTCGACGATGCGCTTTCCATCCGCTCCATCAAAAACGGATTGTGGGAAGTAGGCGTACACATTGCCGATGTGACACACTATGTAAAAGAAGGAGGAATCATCGACAAAGAAGCTGAAAAGCGTGCCACTTCCGTTTATCTGGTAGACCGCACCATCCCAATGCTCCCCGAACGGCTGTGCAACTTCATCTGTTCGCTCCGTCCGAATGAAGAGAAACTCGCTTTCTCCGTGATTTTCGATATTACCGAGAAAGGAGAAATCAAAGACTCACGCATTGCGCATACAGTCATCAATTCCGACCGCCGTTTCACTTACGAAGAGGCGCAGCAAATTATTGAAACTAAAGAAGGTGACTACAAAGAAGAAGTACTTATGCTGGACACCATCGCGAAAGCACTCCGCGAAAAACGGTTCGCAGCGGGAGCAATCAATTTTGACCGCTACGAGGTGAAATTCGAAATTGACGAGAAAGGGAAACCTATCAGTGTGTATTTCAAAGAGTCGAAAGACGCCAATAAACTGGTAGAAGAATTTATGCTTCTTGCCAACAAAACCGTAGCAGAGAAGATAGGACGTGTACCCAAAAACAAAAAGCCTAAAGTACTGCCCTACCGTATCCACGATCTGCCGGATCCGGAGAAACTGGAGAATCTGTCACAATTCATCGCCCGCTTCGGCTACAAGGTACGTACAAGCGGAACAAAAACAGATATTTCAAAATCCATCAACCATTTGTTGGATGATATACATGGAAAGAAGGAAGAGAATCTGATTGAGACCGTGTCTATCCGTGCTATGCAGAAAGCCCGTTATTCTACACATAACATCGGTCACTACGGACTAGCATTCGATTATTATACTCATTTCACCTCACCCATCCGCCGTTTCCCGGACATGATGGTTCACCGTCTGGTAACGAAGTATATGGATGGAGGACGCAGTGTATCCGAGGCTAAATATGAGGATCTTTGTGATCACAGTTCAAATATGGAACAAATTGCAGCCAACGCCGAACGGGCTTCCATCAAATACAAACAAGTGGAATTCATGAGCGAACGTCTGGGGCAGATTTACGATGGTGTCATCTCCGGAGTAACCGAATGGGGACTGTATGTCGAACTTAACGAGAATAAATGCGAAGGTCTCGTCCCTGTCCGTGACTTGGATGACGATTATTATGAGTTTGATGAAAAGAACTATTGCCTTCGTGGACGCCGCAAGAACAGAACATATAGTTTGGGAGATGCTATTACTGTTCGTGTAGCACGTGCCAATCTGGAAAAGAAACAGCTCGACTTCGAATTAATTGAGAAATAAATTATGAAAACTTTTATTATTGAAGACAAACAACGAATCGAGTCCATTATCCTCCACTGCGATGCCTGCTTTGTAGGCATCACAGATTTAGAAGGCAATCCCTACGTAGTTCCGATGAACTTCGGTTATGAGAATGGCGTCCTATACCTTCATTCGGGTCCCGAAGGCAGCAAGTTGGAGATGTTGGAACATAATAATAATGTATGCATCACTTTCAGCATAGGTCATAAACTCGTATATCAGCACGAAAAAGTAGCGTGCAGTTACAGTATGCGTTCCGAAAGCGCCATGTGCCGTGGAAAAGTGACATTCATAGAAGATATGGATGAAAAACGCCGGGTATTGGATATTATCATGCGTCATTACACGGATAGTGAGTTCAACTATTCCGAACCTGCCGTGCGCAATGTCAAAGTATGGCAAGTGCCCATCGAGCAGATGACGGGAAAAGTATTCGGTTTGCGAGCCAACGAAAAGCCATGAAACGTTTTCCGGCTCTCTGCCTGTTGACCATCTTCCTTCTGTTACCTGCCCTTTCCATTTTCGCACAATCAGAAAAGCAGGTAAACAGCCACTCTTTTACCTATCAATACCTCACCACCAAGGAAGGATTAAGCAACCAGCGCGTATTCTCCATCCTCGAAGACAAGAAAGGCTTCATCTGGATTTCCACCCGTTCAGGGGTGGACTGCTTCAACGGAAGAACCGTAAAAAACTACAGCCTTTTCGGCGAAGACATCATCGTTGACGGAGCCGGACGTATGATCTACCTCACGAAAGACTCACACGAAACACTCCGGGCATATACAAGTGCCGGTAAAGTATTCAAATACGATCCCATCTCCGACGCCTTCACGCTCGAAATTGACGTAGCGGAACTAACGGAAAGCGGAATACTCCTCAACAATCTCTTCATCGACTCATCCAACCGCTTCTGGTTCGGACTGAAAAACGGTTTGTTCTGCTACGACAGCACCAACCGGCACATAGAGAATATACTAAAAAAGAAATGTATCAACACCATTCATTTCTCACCGTCCGACGAAACCCTGTATATCGCCACTACCGAAGGATTGTATAAACGCAACCAGCAGAATGGAACAATTACCACCCTATTGCCCGAGTGTTACATCCAGTCCGTTTTCTACGATCCCGCAACCCACTTACTCTGGATAGGAACTTTCAACTCCGGAGTAAAAGTGCAGGATACCCGTACCGGAGATTTCCTGTCGAACGAATCACTGAACCAGCTGCCACACCTCCCCTACCGTTCCATCATCCCCTACGACCCACAAACATTATTGCTGGGAGTAGACGGAGCAGGAGTCTATGCAGCCACCCGTGATGCCGGACACTCCTGGTCCTTCCTCAATGCGAACTTGGAAGAAGAAGGAGAATTGAAAGGAAACGGCATTTATGCCCTCTGCAAAGACAGTTCTTCCAATCTATGGATCGGCAGTTATACAGGAGGTGTAGCCTACGCCAATCCGAAGAAATATCTCTTCGAACTTACCCAACATGAATACAAAAACCCGCAATCACTGATAAACAACCACGTCAACGCTATCCTCGAAGATCATGAAGGCGACTTATGGTATGCCACCAACCAGGGAATCAGTGTACACCTGCTAAAGTCCGGAACCTGGAAACACTTCCTGAAAGAAAACGTATTCCTGACTCTCTGTAACGATGAAAACGGGAATGTATGGACCGGAGGTTACGGCACAGGCGTCTACTGCCTCAACAAACATACAGGCATCCGCCAGCATCTCACCACCGAACGTCCCGGCACATTGACCACAAACTACATTTACTCAATCGTAGAAGACAACAACAAGAATCTATGGTTTGGCGGCATGTATGGCAACCTCATCCGATATACCCCGTCTCAAGCAGGGAAAGCGGAACAGTTCGCTTCCTACGGCATTACGCTCATCAACTCGATAACCACAGTCGGCAAAGACACGATAGCCCTTGCCACGGCCAACGGGCTCTACCTGTTGAACAAACAAACCGGCAATTTCAAACAATATTTCACCTCGCCCTCCAATGCCGACACCCGGAGCAACAGCTTCATCTACTCCATGTATTTCCCCACCCCCGACAAAGTGTGGTTCGGTACAGACGGAGGAGGCATCAACTTATTAGACCTGAAAACAGGCAAAGCCGTCACCTACTCCACAGCAAACGGCCTTCCTTCCAACTATATATACAGCATCCTTCCCGACAACAAAGGACACCTATGGCTTAGCACAGACAAGGGACTGGCCTACATCACCACCTCCCCCTCTCCCGCAATAACCAACATCGGCTTCCTCGACGGACTGGCAAATGAATTTAACTTCATGTCCTACACCCGTCTAAGAAACGGAGACTTCGTCTACGGAAGTACCAACGGCGCCGTGCGCTTCAACCCGGAAAACTTTACCCGTCCCCTTTACGAAGCCCCCTTGTTGTTCACTTCCTTCGAAGTTCCGCAAAAGTCACGTGAAAAGACCGAAGAGAAAAAGATTCAATTCAACCGGATGCTGAACGAAGGAAAAACGATTGAGTTGAAATACAACGAGAATTCTTTTCTCATTTCCTTTATCTCCGTCTCTTACCAGTATCAACAAGACATCCACTACAGCTACCAACTGGAGGGTTTCGAACAAAGCTGGAGTGCTCCTACCAACGAATTAAGCATCCGTTATACCAATATTCCTCCGGGCAATTATACGTTCCGCGTAAAAAGCATGAGCAAAAACGGCGGACAGCAACTGGACGAGCAAACCATCCGCATACACATTGCGCAGCCTTACTGGAATACAGCAATCGCCTGGCTGATATACATCATCCTGCTGGCAGGCATCACCTATTTCATCTGGCGTTTCTTTGCCAACAAGATGGAGAAAAAGCACTTCTCCGAAAAGATACAGTTCTTTATCAACACCGCCCATGACATCCGCACTCCGGTGACGCTTATCATGGCCCCGCTTAGCGATTTAAGCAAGGAGGACGGACTGTCCGGAGAAGGGAAACGATACCTCCAGATAGCCCGCAAGAACACGGAAAAGCTATACAACTTAATCACGCAACTACTCGACTTCCAGAAGATAGACACAACACATCTCACACTTCAGGTTGCAGCGTACGATTTGAAATCATATTTGCAGGAAAAAGTGCTTAACTTCCAGTCCCTTTGCGAAAGCAAACAAATCCGGATGGAATTATCAGTGCCCGAAGCCCCCGTCTCACTTTGGATGGATAAAGACAAAGCAGACAAAATATTCGATAACCTGTTATCGAATGCAGTGAAATACACCCCTGCCGGCGGAACTATTTCAATCACAATAGAACAGAATGATAAAAAGATAACCGTAGAAGTCAAAGACAGCGGTATCGGTATTCCGCGTAAAGCACAACGGTATATCTTCTCCAATTTCTACCGTGCCGAAAATGCCGTCAACTCCAAAGAAACCGGAAGCGGCATTGGATTACTGCTGACCCGCCGCCTGATGAAACTACATAAAGGAAACATCTCCTTTACCAGCAACGAGGGCGAAGGTTCCACCTTCCTGCTCACTTTCCGAAAAGGAAACCGCCATCTGGCACGCTACATCCTTTCGGGGAAAACATCTCCTCTATCTACCTTCCTAACGGATATATCCACAGAAGACAATAGCAGCGAACTATCACCGGAGGTAAATACAGACCGGGAAACAGGAACCGTTCAGCATACAGACCGATACGATGAAAGCGAGCCGAACCAGACAGCCCATACTGCCAAAGAACGAATCTTGATTGTAGAGGACAACGACGATCTGCGTTTCTACCTGAAAAAGACATTTTCTTCCATCTACACCGTCATCGACAAACCCGACGGAGAGTCCGCACTGGAATATCTGCAAGGAGCATCAGTAGACTTGATTATCTCCGACGTCATGATGCCGGGCATTCAAGGGGACGAATTGTGTCGTCAGCTCAAATCAGACTTCACCACCTCGCATATCCCCGTCATCCTATTAACTGCCAAAACGGAGAAAGACGCCATCCTCGAAGGATTGGAAAGCGGAGCGGACGATTATCTCACCAAGCCTTTCGACACGGAGATCCTGAAGACTAAAATAAAAGGAGTATTACAGAACCGCAAGATTATGCGGCAGTATTTCCTTTCTCATTCGCTCAATTCCATTCCTGCTACGGGGCAAAGCGAAGAGAAAGAGGACACCGAATGTGCCAACCTCCTATCTCCCATGGACAAAGAGTTTTTGGAACGTTGCACAAAGCTCGTTACTGAAAATCTGGCCAACCCGGATTTCACCATCAACCAGCTCTCCCGTGAGTTGGCATTAAGCCGTACTATATTCTACGAAAAACTGAAAGCCCTGACAGGGCAGGCGCCTAACGAATTTATCAAACTCATGCGCATGACAGAAGCTGCCAATCTATTAAAACAGCAGATTCCGGTGCAGGAAGTCGCTCTTTTGGTCGGTTTCACAGATTCCAAGTACTTTAGTACAGTATTTAAGAAGCATTACGGAGTATCTCCAAGCAAATTCCTTTAGAAAAAAGCGAATAAGATGCAAATCCGATAGTTTTTCAACCTATTCCGATAGCTTTCAAACCCGTCCGGATACGATAACACCCTATATTTGCGATGTTATCAACAATCTAAATAATCTAATTAAGATGAAAAAGCAGTTAACCCTAATTCTCTGTCTGTTGCTATTCATACCCATATATGGATATGCGGAAGACGAAATCACCCATCAAGTTGTACAGCAAACTTCCAAAGTAAAAGGTACGGTTACGGATGAGCAAGGCGAACCTCTGATTGGAGCCAGCATTGCCGTCAAAGGTACTACACAGGGAGTGATTACCGACTTCAACGGTCAATTCAGCATCGACGCTTCCAAAAACGCTACATTAATAGTCAGTTATGTAGGTTATCGTTCGGAAGAAGTACAGGTGAAAGGACAATCCAATCTTAAAATCGTCTTGAAAGAAGACAGCAGAATCATCGACGAAGTAGTTGTTACCGCGTTGGGTATCAAGCGCGAACGGAAAGCACTCGGCTATTCCATCGGTGAAGTGAAAGGTGAAGAACTTGAAAAGGCAAAGGAAACCAATGTCATCAACTCGCTGGCAGGAAAGATTCCTGGACTGGTTATCAGCCAGACTGCCGGCGGTCCTTCCGGTTCGTCCAGAGTGATCGTTCGCGGTAGCACGGAGATGACGGGAAACAATCAACCGCTTTATGTGGTGGATGGAGTGCCTTTGGACAACAGCAACTATGGCAGTGCCGGACAATACGGAGGTTATGACCTCGGCGACGGCATTTCCAGCATCAACCCGGACGATATTGAAAGCATGTCCGTATTGAAAGGTCCGGCGGCATCTGCCTTGTACGGTAGCCGCGCTTCTCACGGTGTGATCCTTATCACTACCAAGAAAGCAAGTACCAAAAAGAAATTTGCAGTGGAACTGAACAGTACCACTACTTTCGAGAAACAATTGACGAAGTGGGACGATGTACAGTATGTCTACGGTCAGGGAACCGGCGGACGCATCAACGGTACGGACGACCAGTATTCTTCGAACAAAAACTGGGGACCGAAGATTGATCCGGGACTGAACCTGACGTATTTCGACGGAGTGACCCGCCCGTATGTTGTCATTCCCAACAATATCGACGGTTTCTTCAGAACCGGTATGACCACTACCAACACAATCGTTGTCAGCACCGTGAAAGATGACACGGGTATCCGCGCCACTTATACGGATATGCGCAACAAAGACATTCTTCCAAACACGAAGATGAGCCGTAACACGCTGAATCTGCGTGCCAACACTACGATCAACAAGAAAGTAGACCTCGACTTCAAGGTGACTTACACCCGTGAAGACGTAAAGAACCGTCCCGCACTGTCTGACCACCGTGCCAACCCTGCCAAAAACCTGATGTCTCTGGCAACCACCTACGACCAGAAATGGCTGCGCGACAACTACAAAGATGCCGACGGCAACTACTACGACTGGAACGGACGCGATGTATGGAACCTCAACCCTTACTGGGTGCTCAACGAAATGACCAATGAATCGGGAAAAGACAAGTTCATGGGTTCGGCACTGGTACGTTACAACGTCAACGAACACTTCAAGATTCAAGTTACCGGTGGTGCGGACATTAACTTCATGAACTTTCAAGACTATGCAGCCCCCACCTCACCGGGATTTGAACAGGGACAGTTGCAAATCAGCGATTTCAGAAACAGAATGTATAACGTAGAAGCACTGGCCATTTACAACAACAGTTATAAGAAATTCGACTATGGAGTAACCATCGGCGGCAACCTCTATAAAGTGGACAACAAAACACAGATTGTAACTGCCAAAGAGATGGTGATGCGTGATGTCATTGCCCTGCAAAGCTTCACAAGCAAAGAGATCACCGAAGGAACCTACCGCAAACAGATTAACTCTCTCTATGGTTCTATCAACCTGGCTTACGGCAACTTCGTCTATCTCGACGCCACACTGCGCGGTGACCATTCTTCCACTCTGCCATCGGGAAACAATACTTATCTATACCCCTCGGTATCAGGAAGTTTCCTGTTCTCGGAATTCTTCAAGATCAATCCGACGCTATTGCCTTACGGTAAAGTGAGAGTTTCATGGGCACAGGTAGGTAGCGACACTGATCCTTACCAATTGGGACTGTCCTACGAACTGTCTCCCAAAAACTATTCAGGGTACGCACTGTCTCAAATCGCCAATACGACGATTCCGAACAAAGACCTGAAACCGACCAAGACCAACTCTGCCGAAGTGGGACTGGAACTGAAATTCCTGAAAAACCGCATCGGACTGGATTTCACTTACTACACCCAAAAAAGTAGTAACCAGATTATGCGCCTCAACACCACAGGAACTTCCGGCTACAACTCCATGCTGATTAATGCAGGAGAAATAGAGAACAAAGGAGTGGAAATCGCACTGAACACACGCCCCATACAGACGAAAGATTTCTCATGGGACTTGAATATCAACTTCTCAAAGAATAGTAATAAGGTAAAAAGATTAGCTTCAGGTATTAAAGAATTTGAATTGGAATCGGCACGTTGGATTAACGTAAAGGTAGCTGCCGTAGAAGGGGAGAACTATGGTTCCATCCTCGGTAAAGACTTCCTTAGAAATGATGCCGGACAGATTATCGTAGATGCTTCTACGGGACTTCCGAAAGTGACGGAAGACTTGCGAGTGCTGGGCAACGCCACCTGGAAATGGACAGGAGGTATCACCACCAACCTGACTTACCGCGACATCTCCCTGTCTGCCATCTTCGATATTAAGGTAGGCGCCGATGTCTATTCCATGTCCGCCCGTTCTTCTTACATGACCGGAAAAGACAAAGCGACTCTTGCAGGACGCGACGGCTGGTATGAATCGGAAGAGCAACGACTGCAAGCCGGAGTGAAAGAAAGTAATTGGGAAGCGACAGGCGGTTATGTAGTAGAGGGCGTGGTAGAAATGCCGGACGGAAGTTTTGCGGAAAACAAAAAGTTTGTCGACCCCGAAGTATATTGGAAACATATAGCCGATCAGACTCCGGTTCCGTTTATCTACGACAACTCTTACGTAAAGGTACGCGAAATTACGTTGGCTTACCGTCTGCCCAAAAGATGGATCAGCAAGGTGTTTGATGCCGTATCCGTATCGTTCGTGGCACGTAACCCGTTCATCATCTACAAGAACGTACCGAACATCGACCCGGACTCCAACTACAACAACGGCTCGGGTATGGGACTGGAATACGGCTCGCTGCCATCCAGAAGAAGCTATGGTTTCAATGTTAACGTAAAATTCTAATAGTAAGCAATCATGAAAACAATCTATAAAATCGCCTTCGGTATGTTATGTATATGCGGTCTGCTGCTGGGAGCCTGCACCGACTTTGAGGAACTGAATACAGACCCTTCCAAGTCGTCCTCTACCGACCCGAACCAGCAACTGTCTATGATTCAGTTGCAAACATGGGGACATTGGCAAATGTGCCAGCCCTATCCATTCTATCTGGCTGCTTTCGCACAATATATGCAAGGCGACTGGAACACCACCAACTATGGCGGACAGTATCGCAAAAATGATGCGGAAATGGGAAACACATGGAACCTGATGTACCCGGCACTCATCAAGAACATTGTCGACATTCTGGACAAGACCAAGGATAACGAACGGGAAGTGAACATCCACTCCGTTGCCCGTATTTATAAAGTATATCTTTTCTCCATACTGACGGATATGTACGGCGACTGCCCTTACTTCGAAGCGGGTAAAGGCTTTATCACCGGTAACGTAAAGCCTGCCTACGACAAACAGGAACTGATATACAAGGATTTCCTGAAAGAACTCGGCGAAGCGGCAGATGCTCTGACCGCCAGTGGTGACAAGGTCACGGGAGATATTATCTTTCAAGGGAATATCGACAAATGGAAACGTTTTGCCAACTCCCTGCACCTGCGCTATGCAATGCGCATCGTAAACGCAGACCCGGAACTGGCTAAAGCAGAAGCCATCAAAGCTGTCGGTCAGGAAGCCGGTCTGATGCAATCGGCCGCTGACGATGCCCTGATTGCTTACACCGATATTCAGGACTGGGCATCCAACGAATTCCGCAGAAACGGGCTCGCCCAACTATGGAGAGGTCGCGAAGCATATCCTACAGCTTATCTCTGCAGCACATTCTGGAAACAGCTGGACGCTACTTCCGACCCGCGGCAGTTTGTATTCGGACGTTGCTATGACGAAAGTTCGGCAAACAACCCATTCGGACGTGTGGATCTGACGGAGGAAATGCAAAATACGGAAGCTGCCAAGTTTCAGCCTTGCAACCCGGGTTATTTCTGGTACAGCAACGGGACATGGCCGGAGGGTTATTGGAGCAAACTGACTAATAAATGGCAGGACAAAGCTACCCGTCCGCAGCTCAACAACATTTTCCTGAAAGGCGATATGCCCGGAGTGGTTATGACATACGCGGAAGCGGAATTATTACTGGCGGAAGCCAAAGCCCGCTGGGCAGGAGACATCACAACAGGTGCCGACGCTTCCACCCATTATAAAAACGGAGTACGCGCAGCCATCCATTTCCTGGAGAAATTCGGTGCCAAGACTTTTGACGATCAGGTCATCGATACCTATCTGCAGGCTAATTCACTACCTGCCAGCGGATTGGATGCACAGCTTACTGCTATCAACACCCAATTATGGATTCTGCACTTCAACAATATCCCCGAAGGATATGCCAACTGGAGAAGAACAGACATTCCGGTGTTGCTTCCTTCTCCCCACTACGGGGCAGTGACGATTGATTCGCAGACTACACCGCTGCGTCTCTGCTACCCGCTCTTTGAAAGTTCGTACAATCCGGAGGGTTATCAATCTGCCATCCAGGCTATGGGAGGCAAAGACGACTGGAATTCACCGGTATGGTGGGACAAATAAACCTAAGATCATCAACACTAAAAGAAAAAACGATTATGAAGAAAATAATATTTATATGCACGTTGCTGGTATCTCTGTTTGCCATGAGTGGTTGCAGCGACGATATAGACACTCCGGTACTGACTACTGACGAATATCCGCGCATACTAGGCCGGTGGCCGGACAAGCAGGAGGATGGCACGTTGGGTAAATTCAGTATTCCATTGAATCAGGTGCTTTCCATCAATGTACAATACACTCCTGCCGAACTTTGCGAGGGGACATGGTATCTGGATGGAAGGGAAATTCATAAGGGAGTAGGATTGACGTACATTCCTTCGACTATCGGCACTTTCCACCTCGAACTGATTGTAAAGACTCCGACTAAGGAAACCACCCGTGAAGCTATTATCCAAGTAACCGAAGCAACAGAGTAAACCATTAAAACAAGAATTGTATGAAAAAAAGACTTATAATCTATCTGGCCTGTCTGTTTGCATGCCTGATAGCCTCCTGTTCCGAAAAAGATGAAGTAATCAGCAACGGAGGAGAACCGCAAAACTATGTTCCTTTTGCCATCAACAAAGGGGTGAATATCAGTAACTGGCTGTCGCAGGTAGACGCCATCCCCGCCAACGGCTTCTCACAAGCCGAAGCACAAAAGCTGGCCGGATACGGTTTCGACCACATCCGTCTGCCGATAGACGAAAAACTGTTCTTCACGGAAGACGGTCAGAAGATACCGGAAGCATTCACACTGTTGCACAATGCCATAGGATGGTGTCGGGATGCCGGAATGAAAGTGATTGTAGACCTGCACGTATTGCGCGATCACAACTTCAATACAACGGTCACTACATCGGGCGACCCGATTGAGAGTTTCTACGACACATTTGAAGATATGAAATGGGCGGGATGGTTTGCCAATGGCTCCGGCGTGACGGTGAACAATGTAGATAATCCCAGCAAAAGCGGTATAAACACCAGCAATAGGGTGTTCTCTGTGGTACGAAAATCAGGAGTGGACACTTGGTCGAACGCCAAGAAAAAGGATTTTTCCATTATTCCTGTCGGGTCAGGCAAAATGCAGTTCAAGTACCTGCGCGCCAAAATATACAAAAGCACCAAAAGCACTATTACCGTTGTATTGAGTGACGAGAACAATACGAACGACGGTTACTACGGATATACCAATACTACGGCAAATGAATGGGAAGAAATCGCCGTAGATGTATCCAACTATAACAAAAACTGCGGTCGCGTGGCTCTCCGTCCGGAAGAAGGAGAAACAATGTATTTCGACGATGTATTCTTCTCCGACAGTAAAACTGGTGACAACAAGATTTACCCTGAAAGTGGAACTACCACCGTCGTCCCCAAACTCTGGACAGACAAAGACGCCCAGTACAAATATCTCGATTTATGGAAAACGCTGGCGGAAGAACTGAACCAGTATCCCAACGATCTCGTTGCCTACGAGTTATTGAATGAACCGGTAGCCCCTTACGCCTCACAATGGAACTCTCTTTCCGCCCAACTGATTCGTGAACTCCGGCAAACGGAACCCGAACGTAAACTCATCATCGGCTCCAACCGCTGGCAGAGTGTCAACACTTTCAACGAACTGACTATTCCCGGCGGTGACCCGAATATCATCTTGAGTTTCCACTTCTACAACCCGCATCCCCTCACGCACTACCAAGCCGAGTGGACGGAAGAAAAAGACCTGAATGTACCCATTCACTATCCGGGCGAACTGATAGAAGAGGCGGACTTCAACCAACTATCCGAAGCGATGCAAAAACTGGTGACTCCTTATATGGGAACGTATGATAAAACCACGCTTGAGTCACTCGTATTGAAAGCGGAGATGAAAGCTACCAGTCTCGGTGTACAACTCTACTGCGGTGAATTCGGTTGCTACAAAAAGACTCCGGCCGCCGACAGAATGGAATGGATACGGGACGTAGTATCTATCTTGAAGGATCGTCACATCTCCTACTCTTATTGGGAATATAAAGCAGGATTCGGCTTCTGCGATTCACAAGGAAACGTGATTGAACAGGAGGTACTGGATTTGTTAACTAAATAATAGTCATTCAGATAACAATAATCATTCAAATTAAAAAAGAAATATGCGACAAACATTCATCGCTATGGGAATCTGTTGTGCTATCGGCATTTCCACATTAGCTTGTCAGGATAAAAGCAAAGATTACACCGATCCTACGCTGCCTGTGTCCGAACGTGTCTCCAGCCTGATGTCTCAAATGACATTGGAGGAAAAAGTTGCCCAAATGTGCCAATACGTGGGATTGGAACACATGAAGAAAGCAGAAAAAGATATGTCTGCCGAAGACTTGAAACACAGTCATTCGCAGGGTTTCTATCCCAATCTACATTCTTCCGATGTGGAAGAGATGACGAAAAAAGGACTGATTAGCTCATTCCTGCACGTGGTAAAGGCCGAAGAAGCCAATTATCTGCAATCGCTGGCACAACAAAGCCGCCTGAAGATTCCACTCCTGATTGGTATTGACGCCATTCATGGAAACGGTTTGTATCGTGGTTCGACCATTTACCCCACTCCTATCGGACAGGCAGCTACTTTTGACCCTGCACTGGTAGAACGGATGTCGCGGGAGACTGCTATTGAAATGCGTGCCAGCGGTATGCACTGGACGTTCACTCCGAACGTGGAAGTGGCACGTGACGCTCGCTGGGGACGTGTGGGCGAAACATTCGGCGAAGATCCCTATCTGGTAGGACAGATGGGGGCGGCTACCGTACGCGGATTCCAGACAAAGGATTTCACGGGAAACGATAAAGTGATTGCGTGTGCAAAGCATCTTGTAGGTGGCAGTCAGCCAGCCAACGGAATCAACGGTGCTCCTGCCGAGTTATCGGAAAGAACGTTGCAGGAGGTATTTTTCCCGCCTTTCAAAGATTGTCTGGAAGCGGGTGTATTTACAGTGATGACGGCTCATAATGAGTTGAACGGGATTCCCTGTCACGGAAATAAGTATCTGATGACGGAAGTATTACGCAATCAGTGGAAGTTTGACGGTTTTGTTGTCAGCGACTGGATGGATATTGAGCGCATGCACGACTATCACAACGTAGCCGAAACGCTGAAAGACGCTTACCGGATCAGTGTAGATGCCGGAATGGGAATGCACATGCATGGACCGGAATTCTACGAAGCTATCATTGAGTGTGTGAAAGAAGGGAGTATTCCTGAAAAGCAGATAGATGCTGCCGTTTCTAAGATTCTGGAAGTTAAATTCAGGTTAGGATTGTTCGAGAATCCGTTTATCGACCTGAAAAAGAAAGATGAAATTGTCTTTAATGAGAAACATCAGCAAACGGCACTGGAAGGAGCGCGGAAGTCTATCGTCCTGTTGAAAAATGAAGGTAATATGCTGCCATTGGATGCTTCGAAATATAAGAAAGTGTTCGTCACCGGACATAATGCCAACAATCAGTCTATCTTAGGTGACTGGGCAATGGAACAGCCGGAAGAACATGTCACTACCGTATTGAAAGGTCTGAAAGCTATCAGCCCCGAAACGAATTATCATTTCCTTGATCTCGGCTGGAACGTACGTTTGCTATCAGACAATCAAATAAAGGAAGCAGTGCAACAGGCACGCAGCTCCGATCTGGCAATTCTGGTGGTAGGAGAAAACTCTATGCGTTATCATTGGAACGAGAAGACGTGTGGAGAGAACAGTGACCGTTACGAGCTTTCTTTGCCGGGACGTCAACAGGAACTGGTGGAAGCTGTAGCCGCAACAGGGGTTCCAACAGTCGTAATCCTTGTCAACGGTCGACCGCTGACTACCGAATGGATTGCCGAAAATATGCCTTGCATCATCGAAGCATGGGAGCCGGGAGTAGTCGGGGGGCAGGCTTTGGCGGAGATTCTTTACGGAAAAGTGAACCCAAGCGGTAAACTGCCGATTACGATTCCAAGAAGCACCGGACAGATTCAATGTATGTACAATCATAAATTTACCAACCATTGGTTTCCGTATGCAACAGGAAATTCATTACCTTTGTACGAGTTCGGTTACGGTTTGAGTTATACGACGTATAAATATGAGAACCTCAAACTGTCTGAAGCAACGACCACTCCTGACAAAAGCGTGAAAGTAACTGTAGATGTCACGAATACCGGAAAAATGGATGGTGAAGAAACGGTTCAGCTCTATATCCGCGACGAATACAGTTCTGCTACTCGCCCTGTAAAGGAGTTGAAGGACTTTGCCCGCATACCTTTGAAAGCAGGAGAAACGAAAGAGGTTTCATTTACTCTCACTCCCGAAATGCTGTCCTACTATGACGCTAATATGCACTATGGAGTGGAAAAAGGAACTTTCAAGATTATGGTGGGAGCTTCTTCAAGAGATACCGATCTGCAAAGCATTATACTTACAGTGAAATAAAATAGATATGAAGAAATTACTATGTCTCGCCCTGTTATTGTCTGCCGGAAGTGTTTATACCGGCAGCGTTTCGGCAAGCAACCAACCTGCCGGTAAGAAATCCGGCAACAACTCAAAGGATATATACAAAAAGACCTGGATCGACTTCAACAAGAACGGTGTAAAGGATGTATATGAAGATCCTTCCGCGCCTATCGAAGCCCGTATTGCGGATTTGCTTTCGCAAATGACACTGGAGGAGAAGACCTGTCAGATGGCTACTCTCTACGGTTCGGGACGGGTACTGAAAGATGCATGGCCTACCGACAGATGGTCGACAGAAATCTGGAAAGACGGTATCGGGAATATCGACGAGCAGGCCAACGGACTGGGTAAGTTCGGTTCTGAAATCTCCTATCCGTACGCCAACAGTGTGAAGAATCGCCACACCGTTCAGCGCTGGTTTGTGGAACAGACACGACTAGGTATTCCGGTCGATTTTACCAATGAGGGAATACGCGGATTGTGTCACGACCGGGCTACCATGTTTCCCGCTCAATGCGGGCAAGGTGCCACGTGGAACAAAAAACTAATCCGGGAAATTGCGAAAGTCACTGCAGATGAGGCGAAAGCACTCGGATATACCAATATTTATGCTCCGATTCTGGACATCGCACAAGATCCTCGCTGGGGACGTGTAGTTGAAAGTTATGGAGAAGATCCTTATCTGGTAGGCGAATTGGGTAAGCAAATGATTCTTGGTCTGCAAAACGAAGGAATCGTTGCCACTCCGAAGCATTTTGCCGTTTATAGTATTCCGGTCGGTGGACGCGATGGAGGTACACGTACCGACCCGCACGTGGCTCCGCGTGAGATGAAAACTCTGTATCTGGAACCATTCCGCAAAGGTATTCAGGAGGCGGGTGCATTGGGCGTCATGAGTTCTTACAATGACTATGACGGGGAGCCAGTTTCCGGAAGTTATCATTTCCTCACGGAAATTCTGCGTCAGCAATGGGGATTTAAAGGATATGTAGTTTCGGATAGTGAAGCGGTGGAATTTCTACACACTAAACATCGTATCACTCCCACAGAAGAAGAAATGGCGGCACAAGTGGTAAATGCCGGATTGAATATCCGCACGAACTTCACTCCGCCACAGGATTTTATTCTTCCATTGCGTCGTGCTATTAGTGAGGGCAAAGTCTCTCTGCATACGCTCGATCAACGTGTTGGTGAGATTCTCCGTGTCAAGTTTATGATGGGGCTTTTTGATAATCCGTATCCCGGTGATGACCGTCGCCCGGAAGTGGTAGTGCATAATGCCGCCCATCAGGATGTATCTATGAGAGCAGCTTTAGAGTCTATCGTGCTTTTGAAGAATGAAAAAGAGATGCTTCCGCTATCCAAAAGTTTTAGCAAAATAGCTGTTATCGGTCCGAATGCGGAAGAAGTGAAAGAACTGACTTGCAGATACGGTCCCGCCAATGCATCTATAAAGACTGTCTATCAGGGAATCAAAGAATATCTGCCCAATGCAAAAGTTCGCCATGCAAAAGGTTGTGATATTATTGATAAGTATTTCCCGGAGAGTGAACTATACAATGTTCCATTAGATACACAGGAGCAAGCGATGATTAATGAAGCCGTAGAATTAGCAAAGGCTTCGGATGTCGCTATCCTTGTATTAGGTGGAAATGAAAAGACGGTTCGGGAAGAATTTTCACGTACCAACCTCGATCTCTGCGGGCGCCAACAGCAATTATTGGAAGCTGTTTATGCCACAGGAAAACCTGTTGTTCTGGTAATGGTAGACGGAAGAGCAGCCACAATCAACTGGGCAAACAAATATGTTCCTGCCATCATTCATGCCTGGTTCCCCGGCGAATTCATGGGAGATGCCATCGCCAAGGTTCTTTTCGGAGACTATAACCCGGGCGGACGTCTGGCAGTTACTTTCCCGAAATCTGTGGGACAGATACCTTTCGCTTTCCCATTCAAACCGGGTTCGGATTCTAAAGGAAAAGTCCGTGTTGCCGGTGTGCTTTATCCTTTCGGATATGGTTTAAGTTATACGACCTTCGGATATTCAGACTTAAAAATCTCCAAACCGATTATCGGGGCACAAGAAAATATCACTCTTTCATGCACTGTAAAGAATACAGGAAAGAAAGCAGGAGATGAAGTGGTCCAGCTTTATATCCGTGATGATTTTAGTAGCGTAACAACCTACGATAAAGTATTACGCGGTTTCGAACGTATTCATTTGCAACCGGGAGAAGAACAAACGATTAGCTTTACCCTTACTCCTCAAGACTTGGGGCTATGGGATAAGAATAATCAGTTTACAGTAGAGCCGGGAAGTTTCTCGGTGATGGTAGGGGCTTCTTCGGAGGATATTCGGTTGAAGGGAAGTTTTGAGGTTCAATAAAGAAGCCAGAATAATATCTGTATAAAAAATGTGAGGTAACTTCCAAAGATTTGGATTACCTCACATTTTTATTCTACCAATTGTATTTTACAAAGGATATTCCTCAAAAGCATACAAAATGGTAGACAGGTAACGTTCTCCAGTATCAGGAAGCAGAGCAACGATCATCTTCCCTGCATTTTCCGGTCGCTTCGCCAGTTCCGTAGCGGCATATACAGCTGCTCCTGAAGATATACCTACCAATAAACCTTCTTGTTTGGCCAGTTCACGACTCGTACGAATAGCATCGTCATTCTGCACCTGAATAATTTCATCTACGACAGAAGCTTTGTACGTTTTAGGAATAAATCCTGCACCGATTCCTTGAATCTTATGAGGACCAGGTTTTCCTCCCGACAGTACAGGAGAATCAGATGGTTCCACTGCCACTATCTTTATACTCGGATCACGCATCTTCAATGCCTCACCTACACCGCTAACTGTCCCGCCAGTACCTACACCGGCTACAAAGATATCGACTTTCCCCTCGGTATCTCTCCATATTTCCAGACCGGTAGTTCGTAAATGCATGGCGGGGTTAGCAGGATTCTCAAATTGTTGTAAGATGACAGCTCCCGGAGTTACACCTTTTAATTCTTCCGCTTTGGCAATTGCCCCTTTCATACCATCCGCACCAGGAGTCAGCACTAATTCTGCTCCTAAGGCTTTCAGAAGATTACGTCGCTCAATGCTCATTGTATCAGGCATCGTCAGAACCAGTTTATAGCCTTTCGCTGCTGAAACAAAAGCCAATCCCACACCGGTATTGCCGCTAGTCGGTTCAATGATCGTTGCTCCGGGTTGTAAGACACCTTTCGTTTCGGCATCCTCAATCATAGCCAATGCGATACGGTCCTTAACACTTCCCGCAGGATTAAAAGATTCAATCTTTACAATCAGACGGGCTTTCAAATCATTGTTTTTATTATAGTTACTAAGTTCCAATAACGGAGTATTACCTACTAGATCCGTCAATTTTTTTGCAATCTTTTCCATATATATCTGTTTTTAAATTTTCTTGTTTTAAGATATGACAAAGATAGTGCAGATTCTGTTCAGGGGAAATACCACAGATGTGGTAATTTCATACCACATCTGTCTGATTAAAAAGCTCATTCTCTACCGACTCTTTAGTATCTAGGACGCTTTATCAGTATTCAAATAACGTGATAGGGCTTCCAGGAAGTAATAGTCGGCATAAACCAAGGGCACATCAATCTCTTTTCCATGTGGCAGACTACCCGTCGAATGTTTCAAAAGAAATCCAGCATTATCGCCCAGTTTTGCTCTATACAGATCAGATGCCAAACTGTGAATCATCGTGGCAGCCGAATCATAGTATTCCGGACTCTTTGTATACTGATATAGTTCTAAAAGAGCAGAAGCAGCTATGGCAGCGGCAGAAGCATCTCTTGGAATATAACCTAGCTTTGTATCATCAAATTTCCATCCCTTTGTATATCCATCCTGCCCAACATTAAAGTCCCATAAAGGTATTTTATCTTCCGGCAAAGACGGGTTATTCAAAAAGAAATCAGCCATTTTTTGTGCTACAGACAAATACTTCGGATCTCCGGTTTCTCTATACACCATTGTAAATCCATAAATCCCCCAAGCCTGTCCTCTCGCCCAGGCAGAATTATCGGCATACCCTTGAGCAGTGGCCTTATCCCTGATTTCTCCCGTTATGGAATCATAATCGACTACATGATAGCAACTGAAATCTTCCCGGAGATGATTCTTGATAGTAGTGTTTGCATGTGTAACAGCCACATCATAATACTTTTTATCCCCCGTCTCTTTGGATGCCCAAAAAAGCAATTCAAGGTTCATCATATTATCTATGATTACAGGAAATTGCCACACTATTGTGTCATGGGGTGCTTTCCCTCCTTCCCATGATTTGATTGAATGAACATTCGGATTAAATCTCGTCATTAATGAATTCGCCGTTTGTACCAAAATGTCTCTATAACTTTTATCTTTCGTCAAAGCAAAACCTCTGCCAAAGCTATTGTACATCATAAAACCGACATCATGATCTTTTGTATTATACTTATTCGGCTCAAGTGGTAATGTCCATTCCACTGCTTTCTCCTTCCAGCAACTATCGTTTGTAAGCTCATATAGCATCCACAATGTACCCGGAAAAAAACCGCTTGTCCATCCATAGATATCTGTCGTAGATAAACTGCCATCTTTTTTCGTACTTCTTGGATATCGCCCTTGCGTTTCACCTAAAGATGTCAGCATACAATGAGTCTGTTCACACGCATAGATAATATTCTCTTCTACAAACTGCTTTCTACTGTCTACAGAAGTACACCCCACCAGCAGAATAAAGATAAAACTACCAAAAATGAATCTACTATTTCTCATTTTGATTCTTATAAAATAATATTCCTACTTACTTTCATTAAATAAAAGCGTTCCTAATCCCAGGCATTGCGCATTCCAGCTCTCACCACCCTGTCCACGCACTTTATCTACCGCTTTCTTAGTATATTCCACTTCTGCTTCTGAAAGTCCTTTCCTATTATAATAATGATTGTACACCATTTCATAGATAGGTTGAAGATTTCCTCTGTCGATCGTTGAAATAGAATTTCCATACACATTCCCCTGAAAGGGAACATCGTCATTACCCAGATTATATTTTGCCATATATTCAAAGCCTTTCAACAAACGATTGTCCATACTTTTATATAGATCAATTCCCTGTTTCCACGCCACCTCACAAGATTCTGCCAATCCCCCTATTCCATATTGCGCATGGGTCTGATCTCTCCCACTTTCAAAATTCTGTCCGGTATCATAGATGTTCTTCGACAACGTTCCGTTACTACCCTCGGTCGTTGAATTATAAAAAGCGATAGCTCTGTCAAAAATCTCTTTATCATCCAAAAATACCCCAACCGCTAAATGCATTTTGGTTATCGCAGTATCCCAGTTTCCCGCGCGCCCACGTTTCCAGTCTTTTATCAAGTCATAAAAGACCTCTTTAAACATTTTTTCAGCCTGAATGATATCCGCTTCTTTCCATCCCGCATCTGTATAACGTAATATTTCAGCAGCATTTATCAGATTGAAACCATACCATGCTGACATCAGCATATCATCTCCCCCGATCAAAGCCGTCAATGTACCCGACCAGGCATTCAATATCTCAATAGCTTTATCAGCATAACGCTGTTCACCTGTTATAACCCACATTAAGGCACAATGATATGCCATCTGGGAGTCACTACTCATTGCTCCCGCTGCGGGACTATTCACTCCTTCTGTTCTTTCTACTTCCGCATAAGGACCCTGTACTACATAATTCACATTAGCGTGACCTTTCAACATTTCATAACTCAGTTTCCAAGGTTTTGCATAATAAAAAGCCTGCTCCTTTATCCTGGCCATATCTTCGTAAGTAAAAAGGATACCCGGATGTGAGAATACCTTGACCACTTGCGGCTTTACTTCCTCCTTCGGAGAAATAGTAATATCTTTCATTTCATCGGATGAATCACAACTCATCACTGTGAAGGATAATAATAAAAATGCCAAATATCTAATAATCTTATTCATACTCAAGTATATTTTAATATTTTACTTCCACTCTTTCAACGGAGTTGTTTTATACTTCGCCTTTGCTTTCTGTGGGATCAGTTTCACACAATAGTTCACCTGCGTAGAGGCAGGTATTAGAGTTTCAAAACCAATTATGGTTACACCATCATTAGGAGCATCGTAAGAATTGGAAGATTTAGCAGGAGCAGTTTTCAGTTTGATTTTCTGATTAGTCTCTACTCTGAAAATCATTTTCTTCGTCCCTTCAGTCAGTTCCAGACTGTAATCATCCAGTTTTCTGACAGTGGCTTTGGTAACCATTGACCAAGTCAATTCTGTCGGCTTATCCAATGACTCGATTTCATCCTGCACTACCACAAAGCGATTATCAACAATGGCAATCCCTCTCCAGCAAGATCTCACCTGCCCTTTATACGCATTCGTCAAGTCCGAAATAAGATGCATGAATCCGGGAGAATCGCCATAGCTATTAATACGGGTATATCCGCCTACATCTTGTTTTTTCTTATCAAATGCCAATGTATTATGGGAGAAGTTATTATATCGATAAACATCCCATCGCTGTGAATTCTGCTTTCTGTTCCACAAATCAATTCCTATCGTTTCTAAAGAAGTATAATCCTGTGGTCCAAGATCGATTGCCCAGCGCACTCCATCTGCTTCCATGATAAATGACCCTATATCCATATGGGAATGGTTGGCTCCGGCACGTCCGGTTTTAAGTCCGACAAAGATGGCATTGGAATCTGTCCAGGAAGTTCTCATAGAACCTACCGGAGTTACACCCTGTCCAACCCATAAATTCCGGGATGGTGGAAGAATACGGTCCAGGTCGATGTTCTTTCCCCATATCATCAATGCTGGAAGGATTCTGTTTTTTGTAAATGAACTGCTTTTCTTTTTAGTCAGGTAATAATATTGACTCCACAACACAGTCGAATCATACATCTTATCTGCAAACCAAAAAAGAGTAGGATTCAAAGAAGTGGCATCACCACTGTCGCCGTAATTAAAACTTTCTTTCGAAGGAGTTATCATATTCTCGATGAAATAGGCAGAAGGCAGAAAACCTTCCATTGAAGACAGCCCGAAATCAGTATGAAAGAGTTTTTCAATAGCAGACAGGAACAGCACATTGAAACTGGTACCATAAGACCAATAGGTAAACCCTTCAGGATAAGCACCATCCGGAGCATATCCCTTCATTGGTAAAGCGATAGAAGAGATAGCTCTATCTACGACTACTTTTGCTATTTCCGGTATATCTTCATAAACTGCTATGGCTCCATAGGCCATTCCGGTGTTGCACACTTGGTTCCAGTTATGACCGGAAGAAAGCCAACTATTGTTATCTGTACTGAATGAGGTGTCTATTCCTTTTTTGATAATGGCTTCTTTGATTTCACTCTTTGAAGACTCCGGCAAATCACGATATAACCAGTCATAACCGATTGCCATAGCCAAGGTCATTTCTGCCACATCCAGGAAGTGAGAAGGATTCCAGTCTTCAAAACCAGCAATGGCCAGCATTTCTTTCTCTGCCCTCGCTTTAAATCGTTCATCCGAAGTCATGCGATAGGAATAAGACAGATAAAAGATCCTCCGCAAGGCCTCACGTGAAACCTCCAGAATTCTACGTCCTTTCTGTACTCTCTTCAAAGCATCCACTTCAAAGAGTTTACGAGCTTCCGACTGAATGACATCATCTATCTTCCGCCATAGTTCATTCTTTTCAATATTACTTTTTATTTGTTGAATATCACTATCAAATAACAGTAATCGGGGATGCTCTCCAAAATTCGCTGTTTTATCCAAATGCTTCAACTGGGCATTTGCTTCTATCCCTCCAACGAGGGATAGAAGTATGTATAATAATAGAAATTTAATCGTTCTCATATTGTATCTGATTAATAAAGTGTACCTTCTATTGTGAGATTATAAATACCCATATTATGAGTGTAATCAGGATGCTGTATAATCCGCAATGCAACAGGTTCATCCGACACATTCTCTAACTCCCATGACAAAACTGTTGTTTCATCTACCTCATCAGTAACGGCATAATCCGTCCATTCTTCATCGCCTACGCCTTTTGTCTGAAGTATGGCTTTACTTTTCTGCCCGGTATCTGCTGCAATTATCTTCACGACTATCGACTTAACTCTACCGAAAATAGGAGTTTCCAAAGCACCACCATCAGCAAAATTCTTTAATACAAGTCGTCCTTTTGTCGCACCATTTGCACCATTTGCAGGAGGATCCATAGTACTATGTATACGCCCTTGATAAATCTTAGTACGTATAGTTCTCCCTTCTACTACACGGTCAAAATACAGCTCTTCGTAGAAGTCATTCCGATTCGGGACCGCCCCTGTTTCAGATACCGTATATAGTTCCAATTCTCTGAATCGTTCATCCATTAAAGTGACATCAACCGCTTCTTCCGGTAACAAGTCCGTCACACCCTCTATCACCAAATCATAAATAGCCAACGAATTTCCCTTAGTAATAGCCGGATCTTGCATGATGCGAATAGCTACCGGATTGGCAGAAACATCGTTCAGTACCCACTTCATAGGCGAATTTGCTGTAATATCTTCACTCATGGCAAGGTCTTTCCAGTCAGTAGTTCCCTTATCCCGGTATTGTATCAAAGCACGGGTAGCAACATCTCCGGCAGTTCCGGCAGAAAGAGCCAAAGAGATTTTACTAATAGAACCCAGTACAGGAAATTCAATATATCCGCCCCCTGTTCCTATCTGCAAACGTCCTTTAGAGGTACTCTCTCCATAGATTGAAATTCTGTTCTCTGTATAGTCAATACGACATCCATGCAGTTGTACTTTCAATGTTTGTTCTCCTATCGTTCTCTCAAAGTGCCCGTCTTTAGTATTCCAAGTTCCTCCGGGGAAAGCCGAGCCGTCACTAGCCTTAAAGATTTTTATACCTTCACCATCATTATAAAATCCTTCGTTGAACAATGTGTTTTCCGGAGATGGCCCCGGGTCAACAGGAGATTCACACAAAGTTCCTTCCAGGCTAAAATCATAGATTGCCAAGGCAGTTGAAGAAGCTGCCTCATCTGCAACAACCTTCACATAAATAGGATATTTCATTATTTTCCTATCCAATACCCATTCATAAGCATTGGTGCCTGAAAGAACCGGGCTTTTAGCATAAACTTCCCAATTTCCTCCTTTTGCCTTAATCATTAATACGACTTTAGTTCCCGTATTATTAGCCGAAGCGTTAGCCGCTACCAATGATACTTTTGAAACACTGCCTAGCAATCCTGTCTCTATAGCTCCGGTATTGGCATCCAGCAAAATACGTCCGTCCGAGGTCGTAGTGCCATTCACTGAAACACCAGGGGCATCCGGTTCCAACTGACATTGTGTCAAAAACACCTTCAAACTCAAATCCTGAATAACCTCATCGGATACGACTCTCTCAAAATAACCATTAGAGAAAAAAGAAGGAAACGGCTGTCCACCGGATGTCAAATACTTATTTTTATCATCAAAATGCTCATCCAGTACGGTTACGGGCTCTACCACGACCGGCGGTATCACTTCTCCCGGTTCATCTTTCTTTATCAACTCTTCATTGTCACTGCAAGCCATCGCAGCAAAAAGAAAGATGATTAACAGATATATATCTTTTATATAGTTTTTCATATCAGACTATTTTAAAGTTAAACGCTTTATCGCAAAATTCATACGTTGCAGGTTACTGCTTGTCTCGTTGATATACAAATAGGCGATATACTTCTGATCATGACTCTTTATCAGCACTCCCTGATCTTGTCCTAACTCATAAGCATGTGTAGTAACTCCATCCAACGCCGCCTGGCGCAGATCAATCTCATCGACGTATATCGTAGGCACGCCACTAGTCTTTAGTTGACCATCAGGCCAATACCTTTTCTCCATCAAAGTGCGGTTGGTTGCTCCCGACGGGATTTCAACAGGATATAAATATCCTTTCTCATTGGACGGGGCCACCAGTCCATGAGCAAATGACCATCCGGAACCCATCGTCGATTTAAACGTATATATAAAATCAATCTTGTCGGCAATACCCAATTCCTCTACTTGAGCCACGGAATAAGATTGCATTGTCTCCAAAGAAAAACAGTTCCTCTCACCGGACGACAATGACAGATTCTTAAAGATTTCCACACTACTCACTGTATATTCAGGAGACTGAATAGTAGCCTCACCACCTTCGGTTATACTACGAAAATGAAACCTTATCTTATTTCCTCTGGCTTCTTTAGGCACTACATAAAAATAGCGTATAGTTGCAGCAATCGTATCAACAATATAAGCCTTGGAGACTGTTCCTTCGGTACTTGTTTCTGTAGCAATACGCACTTCCTCTTCTTCTCCGTTATTAGGATTGGTATATCTGCTATTCATGGCAATTCCCGTTCCTTCGGCACCCGGAAAGGATGCTGTTATCTCTACAGCCTTTATCGAAGTACCGTCAGTAGACCCTATCGCATAGGCAAACTCTAATGTATTTCCCACCAGAACCGGGCCTGCATCTTTCCGTAAGAGATCATTTCTCAAAGGGCTTTCATCGTCAGAACAAGACGAATAGAACACCACCGTAACAGTATACAGCAGTAAATACAGCGAAAACCAAATTATCTTTTTCATATCTTTCCTTATTCCTTTTCAACAACAATAATCTCATATTCCTTATATACCTCTCCACTTCCAGAAATAACGGTATACTTCACAGGTGCGCTAAAGTTAGTCCATACTCCCATTTTAGGAGTGATAGTTGCCTCGGGAGCCAAAGAACAACGAGGTTTTAGATGGGCTAAATTCACTCCATTCTTGACTTCCACATTAATAATCCCATTTACATCATCAATCGTCACTTGTGTAGCAACATTGCGATTATCTGCCGTATATAATTGCACAGAACTTATATAAGCATCCGTCCGGTCCGTTACCTGATACACTTCTTCATCGGTATCACAAGCTCCCATAACGATGGCAAGGAATAATACTTTTACCATTAATATGATATGTGTTTTCATTTATCTATGTTTTAATTACAACCATGGTTTATTTTGAGTCAGATTAGGATTCAGTACCCGCTCATCCTCCGGTATATTGTAAATGTAATATCTTGGGAAAGTACGGTCTGTTGCATTCTTATACTGATCTTGGATAAAGTCATTCAAAGTGCTGCGTAGTTCCCGGCCATTGGGGTAATCCCAAACTGTTTCTGCAAGGCGCCACCTCCTAAGGTCAAAGAACCGTTGCCCCTCTGCCACAAATTCGATAGCTCTTTCCTGTTTGATCGCATCAAAAAAAGTATCCTTCGTCTTAAATTTATTACGATCCAGTGCAGGGAGTTTTCCCCGTCCCCTGATCTTGTCAACCAGGTTGTACAATTCATCCGACGGGCCATGAAGTTCATTCATTGCTTCACAATACATCAACCAGACATCCGGCAAACGCATCAGATAAAAATCCTGCGGTCCGTTAGATCTTGAATAGCCCGCATACTGTCTGACAAACTTGCGGAACATATATCCCGTCCTACTATCATTATAATCCAGATACCCATTCTTATTACCAAACATAAAAGCCAGGCTGTCTCCAATAGTCATTCCGTCAGGAGTGATTGTACGCATCTTCTGCCCGTTCCATACAATAGTACTGCGCATCCGGTAATCACGTCCTTCATATGTTTTAGGGTTAGCTGATCCATTTGCCAGATTCTGGTTTTTGTTCAGAATTATAGGGTCAACATAATCACCTGTTTTGGTACTCTGATATAAATTTACCAAATAATTTGTCGGCTGCATGTTTGCCCATCCATTGAGTACACTGCGGTTTCCGAAGATTTTGACAAACTCTTCTCCCTGCCCGATATTGGGTCCTCCGTACTGAAGAGAGAAGATGACTTCCGAACATTTTTCATTTTCCAGTGTAAAGAGTTGAAGATAGTTGGGATTCACATACTCTCCGGGAGCACCATCCTTAAATAATTGAAGATTGTAGGCAGGTTTCATTACCTCCTTGAAATTACCGATAGCCTTTTCATAATATTCATTGGCTTCCGACTCACTTTGCTGGAAATTGTCGACTTCCGGACGTCCGTTCTTTTTCCAGCTAGCCCAAAACAGTTCTAACTTCCCCTTAAAAGCATAAGCGGCTATTTTGGTTGCCCGCCCCTGGTCTTCACTCGATTCATACGAAACCGGAAGTACCGATATAGCATAGTCATAGTCTTCGAAAATCAAATCTTTCACCTGCACAATAGGCGTTCTAGCAATAGAATAGGCTTCTTCTTGTGTAGGCACATGGTCCAAATATTGTATATCACCATACAAATCAATCATCAATGCATAATGAAGGGCACGGATAAAGCGGACTTCTCCTTCATAACGTCTCAAAAGATTAAGTTCTTTATCAGTCACAGCTTCTCCCTGCATTCTGCGTAATTGCATGATAGCATTATTAGCCCGGTTGACAGAAGCATAGCATTTATTCCAATAATCAGAAGTGATTGACTGGCTATTTGCATTTTGAAAATAAACCAGGTCAGCATTCGGATAACAATCCAGTCTATAAAATAATCCAAATGCATTACGCATGGCATTATAAACGGCATTTACCCCTTTCTCCGCATCCTCGGTAGTCTCCCAAAATGTATCTGCACTGATCTTGGTAGTAGCCGGATAATCCAGCAGATTATCAATGCAGCTTGTCTGTACCAACAAGACAACCAGCAATAATATATCTCTCATAGCTCTTTTCATACTATATCGTTTTAAAGCGTTATATTTATACCTAAAGAATAGTTTTTCATAAGCGGGTAAGGAATCTCCGAACCACTTTTAGGAAGTTTCTCCGGATCCAATCCCGGCCATTTGGTTATCGTAAACAGATTCTCTGCTGATACATGTATGCGCACGGAGTTTACACCTATATTTTTGAGAATCTTTGACGGTATTCTATATCCTAACTGGATATTCTTCAATCGGATATAGTCACATGAGTATAACCAGAACGTAGATTGTTCCTGATTAAATCCACCATTACTCCCCGATGTCAGACGTGGAAATTTCGCTCCCCGGTTATCAGGTGACCAAGTATCCAAATGATGCTCCTGAAAAGCATAACGAGAAGTATATACATTTACATTATTGAAATTATCCAGCCAGAAATTCTTTCGTCCCGCATTTCCCTGGAAAAGCATACTCAAATCGAATCCTTTCCAATCTGCATTGAAACTTATACTAAAGTCACTTGTCGGAATGTAGCGCATACTATTGGGCATAGCCACTTTATCATTACTGTCAATCATTCCGTCACCATTGATGTCTTCCATCAAAAGATCTCCCGGAGCTAAGTTATCACTTTGGTAAGGAGCATTGGCCACCTCTTCCCACGTTTGTACAATTCCGATCGCTTTGTAGGTATAGACCATCTCGTAAGGATAACCCAGGAACTTATCTCCGCGTCCCAATCGTTCATTCCATTTAAGCAGTTTATTCTTATTATATGAATAGTTGATACCAACACCATAAGAGAAATCAGCAATCTGATCTTGCCAGGAAAGAGAAATCTCCGCTCCCCTGTTTCTCATCTCTCCGATATTCCTGTCGGGTGCTTCCAGCCCCGACAATAACCTGGATACTTGTCCCGGACGAATCATACTTGTAGTCAGTTTATTATATAAGTCCAGTTCCATCTTCAAGCGATTGTTGAAGAAAGAAAGTTCCAATCCCAGATTTGTCATAGCAGTAGATTCCCAGGTAAAATTGGGGTCAATCAATTTATAAGGAGCATAACCTTCCACCAATACATTATTTCCGAACGTATATGGGTAAGAACTATATGTATCTTTCTGATAATAACGGTCTACCCCTGAATTATTTCCGACTTTCCCCCAAGACATTCTGATTTTTCCGTTAGATACAATATCCTTTAAAGGTTCAAAAAATCCTTCTTCCGAGAAACGCCACGCAGCAGATACAGAAGGGAATGTTCCCCATTGGTGACCTTTGGAGAACTTGGACGATGCATCCCAACGTATCAATGCCTGTAGCATATACTTATCAAGTATATCGTAGTTCAATTTAGTCACAATAGAACGTAACCCCTCTTTGCTAGACGAACCGCCTGTAGATTGAGTGGTCACTCCCGCACCGTCTATTTCAGTCAGATTCGGGTGAAACCTGTCATTACGGGAACTACTTTGTGATCTTTCATGCCAATATTCTTCAGAATATATAAACTGGAAGCGCAGATTATGCCCGCTGAAAATTTCCTGATTGTAGATAGCATGCAGGTTCAGGATTGTCTTCGTACGTTCGCGTGTATAATCTGTGATGCCGGTACTCTTAGTTACAGTTTCATAACCAGCTAAGCCTGTTTGAAAGTTCTGTAAGATAGTAGGCATACTCCATGATTTTGTAAAGTCATTCCGGTAAGTCAAACCATAATCTGCCCTAAACTGGAGAAACGATACAGGTTTCCACTCCAAAAAAGCCATACCATTGAAGTCTTTGCGTTCCAGCTTATTGTTGTTTATACTATATTTTGCCAAAAGGTTACTGGCCAAAATATCTTCACCATAGGCCATAGCCCCACCATACTCTCCTGTCACCGGATGTTGCGGTAAGATACCTGCCACTGTTCTGACCATTTCCCATGTTGAAGCATTCCCGTAAGAAAGTAATCCTTCATCTAGGGGATATACCTGATCCGACCATTGCCCTGCGGCATTCAGACCTACTTTAAAATGGTTGCCAATTTTCTGATCTACATTAACACGGAAAGAATAGCGTCTGTAATCGTTATTAATCATCAATCCTTCTTGATCTAATAAACCGATAGACAGATAATAAGTTCCCTTATCATTTCCACCCGTAGCAGACAAACTGTGATTCTGTGTAAAAGGAGAGCGGAAGATGACATCCCACCAATCAGTATTAGGATACAACAGCGGATCGACCATTCCCTTCGCCATCCATTCATCAATTGTTCCATCTTTATAAATAGCTCCACTATTACCATTTGTCGCTGCTTGGTTATGCAACGTCAGTGCCCTTGGATAGTCTGCTAAAAAATCATAGAAACCGGTCGCTTTTCCAACGGAGAAATTACCTGAATAATTCACATTTACCCGCCCTGATTTCCCTTTTTTGGTTGTAATCAAAATAACGCCATTGGCTGCTCTGGAACCATATACTGCTGACGAGGAAGCGTCTTTCAATACAGAAATACTTTCTATGTCATTCATATCAATCCGGTCTATCTCTATGTCAGGGATACCGTCAACTACAATCAGAGGAACAGAATTGTTGACAGTTCCCAGTCCGCGTACTCTCAAAGTAGCCCCATCCTTACCTGCCATACCGCTGGACTGCTGCACCATCAATCCCGGTACCAATCCACTTAATGCAGTAGAAGTGCTTGAAATAGACCTGCCGGATAGTTGCTCATCAACGGATACCATTGATACCGCTCCCGATAAGTTTACTTTTCGCTGTGCACCATAACCAACAACTACTACTTCTTTCAGTAAATGAGAATTTTCCTTCAGGATAACGGCTAATTCTCTTTTCCCGTTTACAGGTTTTTCAATTGTTTCATAACCTATATACGAAAAGACAACCGTTGAAGAAGGATCTACATTGTCAAGATGAAATTTTCCGTCAATATCAGTGATAGTGCCTTGTGAAGAGCCTTTTATTAGTACAGACACACCAATCAAAGGAATTCCTTTTTCGTCAACGATAGAACCGGTCAATCGTTCTGGTCTTTCTTTCGATTGAGTTTTAGGAACAATTGAAACAACCCGGTTTTCATTTATCTTATAATCTAAAGAGGTGCCGGATAAAATCTTCTGCATGGCGGATTCTATTCCTACATTCTCACATTTGATAGAAACCGGTTTATCCAGATCTTTCAGATTCTCCGAATAGAAGAAACGATAATCAGTCTGCTTTTCGATGTTTCTGATTACTTCTCTAACAGGGAGGTTAACAACACTCAAGGTAATTTTTTCCCGTTTTGTCTGTTGTCCATAACATTCAAAAGCGAACATTATAAGGCAACAAAATAGACATAGGAAGCCTGTAATTCTTGAACCCAAGAATTTTACTTTCAGATATTTTTTCATATCTTTGTGAATAAATTGTTTTTAATAATTAGTGATTAGGACAATTTAATTAAGGTCGAAGGAATTGCCCTTTTCTTCGACCTTACATTTTTTCTAGTCAGATGTGTCTCATAGGCGTCATATTAATTTATAAAGTTAAACATTTTAAGGTCAATCGTTCATTATCTTTTCAAAGTCTTTGCTTCGTTTCTTGTCCACTCTGATTTTAATGATTCCCTGTTCCCATGCATAGTCAATAGGTGCAGTGTCTCTCATTAAGTCAAGCGTTTGTTGTATCGTTTCGTCCATCAGGATTCCTGTAAACTTGTAGTGTTTCAACAGTTCGTCTTCGATACTTATCTGTACTTTATATTTACGTTCAAGTTTCTTTACTATACTCTCCATTGTCTCTTTTTGGATAATCCACTTAGGATCTTTCCATGATGTATATAAGAGAGTATTCACATCCTTTCGGAATTCGACCTGTATATCTTCCTTATTTTTCTTACAAATCAAAACAGTTTCATTTGGTTTTAGATAAACTTCGGGAATGTCCTGCCCTGCATCGGGTTTCACTTTTACGGAACCTCTGACTAAGGTCGCTTCCACAATATCCTCATCATCGTAAGCTTTCACATTAAAACTGGTTCCCAACACTGTTATTTCTGTTCCCTTGGCAGAAACAATAAATGGCTTCTTATCTTTCTGCACTTCCAAAAAGGCTTCTCCGTGTAGTTCAATCTTTCGCTCCTCGTTCCCAAAAGATTTTGTGTATGTAATACTACTCCCGGAATTTAATGTTACAACAGAACCGTCCGGCAGACTTAAGACAGATTTAGAGCCTAAAGGAGCATTTACCATCGTAATCCCATCTACAACAAGACTTTCATTATGACTTCCCCATTCATAAGCAGCCCAACAGGACAGAATAAGGAGGGCGATCGCTGCTACATTTTTCCACATCATCAGATATCTTTTCTTCTGCACAGGCTGGTTGTGAGATTGTTCCTTAATAGTGCCCATGACTCTATCGTAGGCAGACTCCAGATAATTATCAGGTTTCATGTTTCGGGCAACCAACTCAACTGTGTAGACTTCTCTGAAATAACGTTTATTGTCCGGAGTTTCCAGCAGTTTTTTCAGTTCAGTCCGTTCCTCTTCTGATAATCCTTTCTCGAAAAAAGAAGATACCAATTCATTTATTCTATCTATGTTATTATTTTCTTGCATATATATTAAAGACGATGTAAGTTAGAAAAAGGGTGGTTCTAAATCTGAAAAAAAATAAAGATTAGTAAGATTCCCAGTTTTTTTCTTAAAATAAGAATCGCTTCACGCAGATTAGATTTTACTGTATTTACAGAAATATCCATCTTTTGAGCAATCTCGCTATATTTGAGTTTTTCGAAACTTCTAAGTTTTAAAGTCTCCTGATAACGTTGTGGAAGTTCACTTATTGCAGCAGTAATGCGAGATTCATCTTCTTGAGAGATAAGATATTCTAATGGATTCTCATCCAAATCAGCCAGCGTATGGCATTCTTCCACCGGAAAAAAATCTTTCTGGACCCGCAGATAATCAATACAGGCATTTTTCACAGTTTGCAGCAGGTATCTTCTCATCGCAAGTTCCTGAATATTCTCCATATTCGCCCACAACTTGACGAAAGACTCGCTAACGATATCTTCTACAATGCATGTATCTTTCACATATCCACAAGCAAAATAATAGAGTTCTTTGTAGTATTGAGTAAAAAAGGATTTAAACTTCTCTTCCTTTATCCAATCCGCACTTTTTCCCATTCCAGTAAATGACTTAAAGTTCAACATGAGTCCGTGATGGGAGCAAAGTTACTTAAATATATTATTTAGAGAACATTTCACATATTTTTTTGCTATAAGCAAACATAATCAACCATAAACAAACATTACCAACAGTCAGAGATTTCTTAATGTCCTTAACTTACTATCCCCCCAAAAATAAAGTTCTCCTATCCCCAAATATACCCGAAGATATATTTCAGACAGGAGAACCACCATAATAGACAAAACAATAGTCTGTCCCTTTCTTATATTGTTCTTAAAATCCCTCTCTAAAGTTTTTTGATAGAGAAATCGGCAAAACGGATTTCCTCGTCACGCAACTGATCTTGCCAACTCCGGTTCTCACCCAAATAACGGTAGATACCCCATTTGGGACGAAGTCCGGTACAATCCGTACGCCACATATCCATTTTTTCAGGACCTAGTTTTAAAAGAACTTTTCCATCTTTGATACGTGTGATGATCACTTCATAAGAACCGTTTTCACCGAAACAGGCTTTTTCTTCTACCTCTACCCAGTTGCCTAGAAAATCGGCAAGGTCTGTACTAATAAGGGTAGAAGTGCTTCCACCACGTTTATCATAACGTACCCGCAATTGTTGTCCCCCTTTGCTGTTAGAATAGGCAGTCAGAGTGATAAGAGGAGAACTGACATCTGCTGTGCCCGACGAGTTATCAATACCTTTCAACTGGTGAAGATGAGAAAATTTAGTCGTCGTTTGAAACCCTACCGGCAAACAGAATTTCCAACGAAATACCATAGCCTCTCCCTTTTGTCCGACAAGACTTTCCGGAGATTTGTTATCCGTCTTTATCTCATTGCGCTGACGGTCAGTAATATTTGTAAGCCCACGATCATCATCGATCGTAGCATGAATGAAAAAAGCAAATACATACTTATTCAACTGATTATCATAAACCTGCTGAATATGCTGAAAATGAGCGGTCTTATGTTCACGTGAAGAATCAGGCGCTTCATGGTTATATCCCGAACGTTTAATCAAGTCATATGTTTTTATACTATTGCCGTCAGCAATCAATGTACCATCCACCTGCTGTTCAGGTTTCGGTTGTTCTTTCTCGTCTATCACTTCCGATGAACTGTTGGAACAGGCGATAAAAGCAAAAAGGGCTAAAAATAAGATTCCTTTTCTCATTTGGACTTATTTAACATGGTCAGTCAGGAAATCTACCGATTTGAAGAAAATCTCTTCCATTTTATCAGAAGTCTTTGAACTGACATTATGGTCATAATATTCATATCTCAACAGTTCACAGACTCCCCCTCTTTTCTTTAAAGCCGATGCAAATATCTCGCTCTGCTCACATTCTACCGTAACATCACATGTACCACATACCAACATGGAAGCAGGTACATTCTTTTTTGGAATCAGGTTGACAGGAGATACTTCCCGAAGTACTTTAGGATCCCTGCCACAGAAATATCCAATACGCTGAGGGTCTTTCGTCTTTTGAATGATAGCCGCCTTTTCCAAATCATAAATACCGGAGTAACCAACGAAGGCCTTCGTTCCGGGTACAGTCATTGCAGCTACCGCAGCCAAATGAGCACCGGCGGAAGTTCCCAGAAAGCCAAAGCATTCAGGGTTGATATTCAGCTCTGCAGCATGTTCCCGTATATATTTCACAGCATCCCAAACATCTTGGATAGAAACTTTCACGGTTGCATCAGATTGCGGAGCCAATGTATAAGATACACGTACACCAGTGATCCCCTTTTGTTTTGCTAAATATTGGGATAAAGATCTAGACGAACCGTTATTGCCCCGTGCCCATCCACCACCGTGGAGATAAACTACAAAAGGAGCAGGGTTATCAGTTTCTGCAAAATCAACTGTCAGTATCAGCTCATAATCTTCATACTTTTTGTAAACAATGTCTTTTGTAATTACTCCTTTATAATCCTTGCTTTTCAAGCGGTTTGCTTGGTAAGTATAAGGAGTCATTACATCAGGAATTGTATTCACATCAATAAATTTCGCATATTTCTTTGCATATAGCAACGAATAAGAGCCATCTTCGTTCTGCTTCATCTTCATACCATAACGATTGGAAAACTGTTGTGGTTGAGTTTCCTGCGCAAGACAAAGAAACGGCAGCATACACAAATAAAAAAACAATTTCAATTTCATGTTATCACTTAATATTAGGTGAGGATAAATTATGTCTTCTAACTCTATTTCTTCTTCAAAATCAGATACGGTATCGTTTCCACATCAGAAGTACTGTATTTCAAGCCAATACGCTTTGCCGTATCAATATACTTTTGATTGCCCAATGCTGTTCCTGCTTCATAAAGAAGAATAGCTGCACGAGACTGGTCGAAAGGTTTAATTTGTTTGAATTTCCAACTTTCGGGATTCAGATAGTAGGGATATAGATAATCCACTGCCTGTGAAGCCGCTTTTCCATTGGGAGCAGGCGTACCCCATAAATTAATACCAATTTGACTGGTGATTTGATTAGCTTCCATCAAAGCTTCCAAAGCGAAAGTTGAATAATGTAAAGAGAGGGTACGTTTCAACTCTTGGGGTAATGAGCCATCATCAGCAATCTGTGTACCCATCTTGGGAAGAATACTTTGTTCAGCCACCTCACGAATACGGTCGGTACGGTCTAAGTAGGCCAATACCATCAGATGAATAGCTTCGTACCACAAGCCATGATTATTGGCTGCATGAGATTCTCTTTGCCCTTGCGTACTGTTCTCCATCCAATAACAAAAAGCGGTGGCCCAGTCATCAAGCTTTTTCTTATCTGAGAGTGTCCAACTTTTAGAGCCCTCTATCAATCGGGCAACACCCAATGCACGGCTAAAACGACGAGAGTCGATAAAGCCTGAACCCCGCATATTTTTCATACCCGGCACGGATTGTGCATAAGTCATATTGGGATTCATACCCAGTTTCGGGTCTGTGAACCATGTCTTTAAATGAACAGCACATGCTTTGGCGTAGACTTCTTTTCCTGTTATATAATAGAGCACTCCCAGACAGTAAGCGGCATCACCGAAGCGATTAGCATTCTCACGTTCAGGATATTCATAAACTTCGGGATTACGTTCCCCATCTTTTCGGATATAGGGAAGTCCATCCGTTTTTGTAGAGTCAGGCCACCAATAGGGAGATAAGGTCATATAATCCCGTGGATCTTTGCTAGGAGGCAATTTCTTTTTGGCGGTCACCGATAAAGGAGTCATCTTTATATATTTCTCCGCTGCCTTTTCCTGAAATTCGATGTACCGGACAACATCCTTGTCGCCTTTCTGATAGTCATTCTTTAGCTGTTCAAGTAATGTCGCATTAAACGGCCCCAACGGAGCAGCATTCAGTATTCCCCAACAGAGGCATACAGCCCATATGGCAAAGATTCGTCTCATAACTATTATCTTTAAAGTAGGTAAGTAGTCGGGCAGTTAATTGCCACCCGACTGCCATTAATTTTTGAATCAGTCATTCTTCTTTAAGAGAAGAAACAACCACCGTTAATATCAATGTTCGTACCTGTCAGGTAAGAAGACTCGGAACAAGCAAGGAAGCAAATCAAGTCTGCAACTTCTTCAGCAGTTCCTTCACGACGCAATGCATAAGAAGCTTTCATACGTTCGCGATTCTCCGGTGTATTGAAACGATCGTGGAAAGAAGTAGCAATCGTACCCGGGCAAACCGCATTACAACGGATACCTTGTGGACCAAGTTCCTTTGCCATAGAACGAGTAAATGTCATCACCGCCCCCTTCGCTGTTGCATACATGGAAGCTCCGTTACCTCCACCATCGCGTGCAGCCAATGAAGAAAAGTTAATGATGGAACCACCTGCCGGCATCATTGGAACTACTTCACGAGTACAGAGGAATACGGAACGCATATTGACATCCATCAGGAAATCATACCAAGCTTCATCTTGCTCAGTAATCTTTTTACGGCCTACAATTCCACCTACGACATTTACCAATACATCTACCTTGTCACCAAAAGCCTTATTACACTCTGCGAAAAGATTCTTTACCGCTGCAGCTTTTGTCATATCACCCTGAACTGCGATAGCTTCACCACCAACATTCTTAATCAACGCCAGTGTTTCCTGTGCATCGGCTTCATTGTCGAAATAATTCAAACAAACTTTAGCACCTTCTGCTGCCAATTTCACTGATATTGCGCGACCAAGATCGCGTGCACCACCTGTCACGATAGCGACTTTACCTTCTAATTTCATAATCGTCTTGTTTTTAAAATACGTTTATTTTTCTATTTGTTTAATCTCTCCTACTGTTAGAAAAATGGAGCACAACGACAGCGGCACCAAAGCTCCTAACAAGCTGAATAATAATATCCAATTCGTAATATAACTGGCAAAAAGTATTGCCAGAATAGTTCCTAATACTGCCGAAGCACCTCCTAGTCCCGCCAAAGAGCCCACAGACTTACCACTATGTAAATCGCTCGGTATAGTCTGTAAATTCGTCATGAAGAACTGAAAACCTCCTAATACCAAAGCCATAAAGATGATAGCAACAGGAGCCGTAGTAGACATGATTGCCGCCAAAATAGACGGAATTATGATAAACCCGCCAAGCAACATAGCCGCTTTACGGGCATAATTCACTGTATGCCCCCGGTTTATCAACCAACCGGAATACCAACCACCGGCAATACTTCCCAATGCTGCACCCACATAAGGTACCCAAGCAGAAAATGCCACCTCTTTAATATTCAGATGAAATACATCTGCCAAGTAAAGCGGTAAGAACGTCACAAACATCCACCAAATTGGGTCAAGGAAGAATCGTCCCAGAATAACAGACCAGTTCTTTTTCACCCGAAGCAGTTCTCCCCAACTCTTTCCTTTTTCTTCGGTTTTCAACTCCTTTTCAGGCTGACCACTCAAGATATAAGTCCGTTCTTCCTCCGTAATCCAAGGATGCTTCTTCGGTCCTTCTTTATTGATAATCAGCCAAGGGACCAACCAAATCAGCCCTAATCCACCGACTACAACAAATGTCAGCTTCCATCCAAAGGCAATGAACAGCATCAGGATAATAATCGGTGCCAGAATAGAACCTATGGAAGCTGCCGCTCCAAACAATCCCTGTGCAAAAGCACGTTCTTTCTGTGGGAACCACTCAGCATTACTTTTTGTCGTACCAGGCCACGGACCTGCTTCACCCAATCCGAGCATCATCCGGAAAAAAGTCAGCGAGAAGATCCCCCTGGAAAGAGAAGCCAAAGCATCTGCCGTACCCCATATCAACACACTCCAGAAAAAACCTTTCCGGCATCCAATCTTATCGTACAGTTTCCCGGAAACAAGCTGGCTGATACCGTATGCTATCATAAAGAAAATAGTAATCAGACCGAGAATATCTTTCGCTTGTTGTGAAGCGTCGGGATCATTACGATCTATTAAGCCGAGATCGATAGCGATACCTTCGCGATTGGTCACAAACGTAACTCCATTTTTCTCCTTCATCTGTACGTTGGCTACACTGACCGAGTCACGATTTCCGTTTGCAGCCGTCAAGATATATTGCTCTCCTGCCAAAACAGCATGATTGCCTTTATCTGCCAATGCATCCGTTTGGGAAACCAAGCGATAATCAATATTAGCCACCCACATATAGTTAAGCGTGCCTCTATCCAGGTAATTGATAATGGTTATCAACATGATTAATCCGATAACCATCCATCGGAGTCCTTTCACTTTCATACGCTCAGAGATTTAAAAAGTCTGCACGCACAGGACTGAATGTATCAATCAAAATACCAGCTTCGAGGCAAACACATCCATGTAACTCATCAGGAGCTACATAATAACCATCTCCCGCAGAAAGAATTTCTTTCTTGTCACCGATAGTTAGTTCAAACTTACCGCTTACTACGTAAGTCGCCTGACTATGATAATGCTCGTGCATACTTCCTATCGCACCTTGATCAAATTTTACTTTGACCATCATCAGTTGCCCGTCATAGGCCATTATCTGACGATTAACACCCGGAGCAGGATTTTCCCACTTCAAATCTTTCTCAAACTGAAAAGTTTCACTACATGTTTTCATACTTTTGTCTATTAATGGTTTGTTTATCTTATAAATACTCCGCAACGACCATTCCATGTATAATCAAGTCCATCGATGGTCAGATTGTGTTTTTTCTCTTTACTATTATCCGTATTGCTAAGACAAAGCAGTACAAAATGCCCACCTTTATATATGGCTTTTACAACTGTATAGGAAGCCGTATCCATCAGTACTTTCACTTCTTCGCAAGAAGAAACCAGATTGTTGGAAGTTTCCATCACCACATCATAATCTCCATGCGTTTCGATAGAAGTAGCGAATGTGTGGTTCTTACGTGCTTTTTCCCTTATCAGAAAAGCTGTTTCATTCCTCAGATTAAAGTCTGGATCATTGGCTCCCAAACGGAGCATTTTTATTTCGGTCTGCGGAGTTGTCGCTGTACTGACAGTATAAAAACGGTTCTTATTAACAAAGGTAAAACAAGATGTATTCTTACTCTCATTCTGTCCCCAGGCTTCCAGCCAAAGATGTTGATAACCGTTCTTCGTTCCAAGAGTTCTTAATTCATTACCGGCTTTAGTATAAGGGAAGTTCAGAGAGACGAAATGCCCGTTATACCATAAAGGATAGTCGTATTGATGTTCTCTGTCCGCATTTGCTTGCAGTACATCCAAAATTAAGGGAAATTGCAGGAAAGGAGTAGTCACGTAAGCCAATGTACGCTTCATCTCCACGCCAGGATAAGCATTAGCATCTTTTGCTACCACTACCTGAAAATGTCCTCCGTTGAAATCATGATAAATAATGTCCGAATGATAACGGGAAGATACTTTTATATCTCCGCCAAAGTTGGATGTTTCATCGACCACCAAGGTGTTGTGTGCGATTGTCTGCTTAGCAAACGATTGGTTTTCACGCGTATAATGTCCTTTGTACTTGGCCTCAATATTCAGAAAACGGGAGGCACCGTAATCAGTAAGAATCTCGTTTCCATTATCGTAATAAGCCATTGTCAGTTTATCAAAATGTCCATGGCTCAAACCGTGTGAAGTAGCCTTCAGCGTCAAAGCACTATTTAAGCCGGAAGCTGTAGAACGAATTACACCTATACCACCCTCATCTCCTTTGCGCCCGTCACGAAATAGACTGCTACGGTAAACAATCGGAGCTGCTTCTCCACGGGCTATATCACGAGCTACCTTGAAACCGCCGATAATAGGAAGATAAGTATGCTGATACTTATCAGCAACGGATAACAGTGATTTATCCGAAGGATTCATATTATACAATATATCTACCGCATATACCAGTTCCTGTGCGGAAAGTCCTTTCAGTAGTGCATCATTGATATGGAAAAATTCTCCCTCATAGGAAAGCTGTATCAATGTGGAAAGCGCTTTTGAAAGAATATTGTCCCGATAGTCGAAAATTTTCAGTTCCGGTAATTTGTTATCAATACATTGAGCAAAGATAACGAAAGGCCAAATGGCATAACGTTGATAATAAGCGCCCTCTGTGAAGTAACCGTCGGGAGAGAACAGATAATCCATTTGGCGGATAAAGCCACCACGCTTACCTGTTTCATCAGAGCCATAAAGTGCCTTCTTTACATAATCTTCACGATTCATGGCAAAGCCGATCATACCGACAGCAGCCGTAGCCCATGTCGCATGGTTATGCATCTTATTAAAGGTCTTTTTATTGGCATGGTTATCTCCCATTCCATCCATAATGAAGTCTGCCATCGGAACAAATAAATTCTCCTCGATAGTGGCACGCTGTTTGGATGAAAGTGTATTATAAATACAATCGTAAGCCACTGCTGTATGTACTAACCATACGCTTTCATTCAAAGTCTGCCAAAACAAACGTCCCGGAACAGGAGAAAGCTGTAAAGGATGAAAGCCCAAAGTGGGATATAACTTCGCATAGGCTTGCAGCATATTGGCCACATAGGTAGCATATTTCTTATCACCGGTCAGTTGATAGGCAACTCCACAATGAAACATAGCATAATAATTGGACTTATGCTGTTCGTGTACCGCACCACCGCCACCATCTATCGGAACCGGAACGGATATAGAAGAGTTTACTGCTGCATCAGCCGCACTCAATACCTCCGAGAGCGATTTGTCGAACTCGGGCACCATCCCCTTTCCTGCCCTAATCTCGCTCACTTCCTCCTGCGTGAAAAGAAGAGACGGATGTTGGGCAAATGAAAGAAGACACCCTCCTAAAACCATAAATATACAACTAACAAATTTTCTCATCTTACCTCATTTTCTTTTTCGATACTCATATTACGCGCAGCTGTTCAGTTCTTCCGCAAACCAATAGAAAGTTTCTCCAATTCACTCCCCCGTACAGGTACATAATCGTATGCTTCAGCATTAGTATAAGCAGGACGGATATTGTACATCTTCCCTTGTATAGCCTGAGCAGTGGTAGTTACCATTCTACCGGAGTTCCACAAATTACAGTTCGCAATGCGTACCTTTTCCCAAGTGGCTTCATCCAAACGGATCGTTGCTCCGCCACGTCCACTATTATCAAAATTACAGTTTTCTACGGTCAATACTTGCGGGCCAATCAAGCGCATGACACTCCCACGCTCTTTGTTACAGCAGTCTACGAAGGTACAATGTCTGATAGTAACATAAGGTCCTGCCGTACTTTCGTCACTTCCACCGCGATAAATATTGATAGGCAAACCTAGCAAACGGTAGAAAGAACAGTTTTCAATCAGCATATCATCAGCATTATAACGACCTATATCATCTTTCTCTGCTGCATAATTGATGGCATCTCCTGAAAGATCACGGAAAAAACAGTTTCTAATAGTAACACTTTTGGCAAAAGTAGCCTTTGTCCCTTTGATTGCAAAGAATCCGCCTTCTCCAAAGTTTTGAAACTCGCAACCGTCTACTGTCAATGTATAAGGCTGAATCATATCAAAAGCTGTAGATATTCCCGCTTTAGCCAATGCTTTTCCCGGTTCTAATACGCCATCGAAAGCAATATTTTCAATTTTCAGTTCTCCACCATCAGCTATTGTCACCATATTATCCGGTTTGTCTCCATTAAAACGAATGAGCGGTTTATTGCCCGGATCAGCGGCACGAATTGTCAACGGCTTATCGATGAGTATAGAACGTTGAATAGGATACGTACCTTTTGACAGAATAATGATACTGCCCGGTTCTAACGAATGAACGATTTCGGACAGATTCGTACCCGGAGATACATTGCATTCTTTATGAGCATTAGTTGTGGACTGTGCCACCTGATTTGTAAACCACGAAGCACCTTTATCCTTACGTATCACAGTATTATCAGGCAGCTGAGGAACTTTCACTTTTTCCGTAATGAATCCCGGTGCCGAATAGTTCTTGCTTAGTTGTACCTTATTACCTTTAAACAGGATACCCGATACATCGTCAACAGCTATATAAGGCTGAGCCAATTTCTTATTGATAATAATATTGTCCGTAAAAGAGACCTTTTCCGGTGCAAGGGTACGTTCCATATCTTTGCCTGTACCAAATTCTATATTTGTGCAATCAACAAATGTATTGCGGAACATTTCGACATCAACAACCTGACAATATCTGTTTGGCAACGAATTGGGTACTGCATCCATAACTCCTAAAGCCGAGAAGAAACGGGTACCCGCCAAACCGACTAATAGATTATCATAAATCCGATGTCCGGCATTAACTACACGGATACCGCCTGTATTACGACGTCCGTTACCGATAAACAGATTGTTATTCACCGTATTACGATCGCCATGGCGCAAAGCAACTACTCCTTCACATTCCAACAAAGTATTGTTTCGGATGATGTTATCACTGGATTTGATAGAAATTACTTCCACTTCTCCGGAACAACGTTCGAACAGATTATTTTCAATGATTGTGTTTGAGGAGCTATAAGCCTGCTGAGAGGTTCCCACACGCATTGTTTCAGCTCCATTCGAACCATATACCGGCCTTTCTCCAAAGTAGTTGTGATCAATCAAATGATAATTCTCCAGGCAACGTTTGTCGTTGAGGATGACAATTAATGTCACCCCCAAATTTAATTTTCCTGTCAATGAACAATGATCTACTCTATTATGACGACCATAAAGCAATATATAGCTATAAGCCTGATCCCGACGGGATGGATTAAATTTATCTATCACACAATTCGTCAGACGACAGTGATTAGCCAACTCTTGTCCATTACGAAACTCTATTACAGAACCTTTAGGAGCATATCCATCTGTGAAATATAATCCGTCGACAGATATCCATTCTCCCGCTATTCGTAGATTAGACCCACCTTCTATCTTTACCTTTCCCGGATTCAAAGCTTTTATGGAAATAGGAGACTTTTCAGTCCCTTTACCCATCCACTTCAACTGCATATCTTTATACTGACCATCTTTAATATAAATTTGATCACCCGGCTGTGCAGTTTTTAAGCAGGAAGCTACTTCAGGAAGTGTTACGTCATATCTTTTTGCAAAAGAGAGTAACGGTAGCCCAATGAGCAGGGAAGCTATAATCGCCCTATGTATATCTCGTATCATCATTTTAAATTATTGAACTTGAACTTTTGAGTAATCATAATCTTGTTTCTGCCAGTACATATCAAAGGTGATAGAACTCGCAGAAGGGTCTTTTTCCGTACCTTCTTTCATCTTGAAATCAGCACTCTTTATATACATCAACCCTATACGCTTCACATCCCTAACTGGATTTTTATCAGTTGCCTTATTGTCATATCCTTTCACATTGTAATAGAATACCAGAAATACAGCATCTAGTTTTACATTGGTCTTATTTACACCTGCCTCAAACTCCTCTTTTGCCCAAATATCTGTAGTAGGCGCAGCACTTACCGATGGCTTAATACCAGCGCATGTTTTCTTTCCCACATCAAGCGGGAAAGTTTTCTCATCGATATTCTTGATGTTACCAATCTTCACATTATTAACCAATTCGGCACAATCCGGGTTAGCTTCAGGATCCAAATATGCAAATGATAATGCAGGGGTACCATAATAACTGCTTCCCCCCGTAATGGAAGCTTTATCGGAAGTCTTAAAATTCTTCAACTGCCCGTTAGAGTTAGCCGGACTATTGATAGCTAAATTATACTTAGAAGATGAGCCGGAAATGAAAATATAAGGATTTACAGAATTATAATCTTTTTCTGACACAGACGGAATATTTGCCGGATCACAAGTATTCTTGCCCGCAGCAGCAATAGGATCTACATCCTTACTCCATACATCGTTAGAATAAACCAGTCCCGTTTCCGGTGAGAAGAATGCTGAAGTCTCTCCAGCCTGTGCATAAATAGTCTTATTTTCCCAATAGTACACAAAAGCCACTCTTACAATAAATTCTTCTTTTAAGACAGGGGTCTCACGTCCATCAAAATAAGAAATCTTCAACGGTACTATATTATCACCATTTTTAAAACTATCAGATGTAGGTACCACAAACTGCAATTCACTTTCAGTCTTTGACATAATTTTGCACTCAATGTCACCTACCAATACTTTATCAATTTTATTTAGATAAGTTCCCTCCAATACTACCACATCTCCTACATTAGCCGGTTCAAACACAGTAGTTGTAACCTCCGGTTCATAACGTTTCACTGTCAACTGCGGTGCAGAAGAACTTGATGTCTCCACATTCTCCGTACCATTAAAGTATTTGAATGTCACCATAGCCCTGTCACTCTCCACATAAGGAACCTTCACTACTATCTCATTCTCATTTTGTGAGACGATCTCAGCCTCATTTCCAGCCGTTCCTCCTTCAGCAGCAGTAAAGAGAACGGCACTTACCACGTTCATGTGACTACCAGAAAGCAACAAATTATTCCCCATTTCAACTTCCGAAGGTACTCCGGTCTGCGAAACAACAGGTGCCGGATATTCGAGAGTAAACTCGGCTTCCGATACTCCCTCACCGATTGAGTTGGTCAACACAATTTTACCACTTCGTGCCTGATCCGTTACCTTTAGAGATAAACGCTGATTGGATACTTTCTGCAAAATAGTAACTTTTCCACCACCAATAGTAGCACTTACCACATCATCCAAATATTCTCCGGTAACAATCACTTCACTACCTATACTTCCACTCTCAGGCGAGAAAGAAAGAACCTCCGGTGAACTAATCGCCACATCTTTCATCGATGTAGAATCACAACCACACAAAAAGAATAAACAGGCAAATAATGCTGCCAAAGTCCATTTTCTATATTGTTTCATATTTGTAAGCATTTAAAAGATTAATAACCCGTATTCTGCGCTATCTCAGGATTAATGTCAATCACACTCACCGGAATAGGCAAAAATGTTTGCCAATCTTCTATATCATTCACCGTATAAGAATATTCCGTATAAAGAAGCTCGCTGTTCAAATAATTATTTACCGTCTGAGTAGCAATGCCCCAACGAAGAAGATCAAACCAGCGCTGATTTTCAAAAGCTAACTCCAGCCTACGTTCATTACGTACAGCCTCTCTAAAATCGTAAAGGCTTGGCAAATCAGCTAATGTATAGGTAGAAACACCAGCACGTTCACAAACCATGTTCAGATATTTCAGATTATCAGCCGAGGGTCCTGAGATCTCATTAGTCAGTTCTGCATAAAGCAAAGCAATGTCGGCAACACGAATCACAGGCCAATCACTCTCACCATCATATTGCGTAGACACAGGGTTAACATATTTCTTACAATAACGACAATTACCTTCTGTCACCCACGTTTGAGTAGTTGTATTAAAATATTTCTGAGCGACATTCACATCCAGACGTTTATCAGCTCCCTCTCCTCTTAGCTCGTAAGCCGCAATAATATTATCAGTGGGAGTATTATAACCGGAAGAAGTACCGATAATCACATTCGCGCCATTATTGACCGGAGCAAACATATTGCCGAATGGCGAACCAAGACCTACATTACCGGAAAGATAACGAACCGCAAAGATGATTTCTTTATTCATCTCATTACTAATATCAAAAATTTTATCATAAGCAACAAGATCGCTACCCGATTGCGGATTTCCCACAGATTCACTTTCAAGAACTTCCTTACACAACTGCGCCGCACGAGCATACTTCTCATCACCTACCCGATAGTGTGTAGCATATACCTTCGCAAGTAATGCTTTCGCTGCATTCAGGTCTGCGCGTCCCAAGTCATTATCCGCCATCTTGCCGGGAAGTAATTCATTATTGACAATATTTTCCAAATCCTCTTCAATAAGTGCATATACCTCATCTACTGTAGAGCGCTGCATATCACGAGCCACTTCAGAAGGAACCTTAGAAGTAACGATGAACACCGGTCCCCACAAACGAACTAAATTGAAATATTCCAATGAGCGAAGAAAAAGTACTTCTCCCTCATATTGATTCCGTAGTGTCTCATCTGTCACTACATCAAGGTAAGAGATAACATTATTTACCCGAGCAATTGTGGCATAGCAGGCATTCCAATACGTTTCTACCCATTCATTTTCCGGTACAATAGTTCCCTGGTCAAGCTGTTCCACCAACCGGGTAGTATTAGAAGAGGATCCGGCCGCATACATACGTCCGTTATCTGAACGTAACTCGGTCACAGCCCACTCGTAATACATCACATCATGCAGAGAATTATAACAACCCAACACTAGATTATTCACTGATGAAGCATCCTTCACATATTCATCTGCTGCCACTTCCGAATAAGGATATTGGTCCAGATCACAAGCAGAAAATAGCATAACGATTAACAATAATCCTATATAATTTACTTTTTTCATCGTTTTCCTCCATTAAAAATTAATATCAAAACCGGCAGAAATAGTAGAAGTCAATGGGAATCCACCACGCTGGTATCCAGAAATCATAGCACTGGAATAGTCACCGGATGTCATACGTGACTCCGGATTAATGCCTTTGTAACCGCTTCCCCAAATATAAAACAGGTTACTACCCGACACATAAAAACGTACACCGGACAATTTAATCTTACGGGCAGCCGTTGCCGGTAAAGTATATCCTACCGTAAAGTTACGTAAACAAGCATACGAAGCGTTTTGCAAAGGATAATCGGTAAGCATGAGGTCATGTCCCGTTTTCACATTCTGATAAGGAGTTTTTCCGTCACCCGGATGTTCTGCACTCACCCAACGGTTCTTTGTATACTTCTTATTCCATTTTTTTGTTTCATTATAGTAAACATCTCCATTAAGTATTGTAATTCCCTGTACACCCTGAATCAGGAATGAGATGTCGAAATCTTTGATTTGGAAAGTATTAGTAATACCCCATGTGAAATCAGGGTAAGGAGTTCCCAATGCAACACGGTCTTCAGGAGTCAAAGAACCATCATTATTAGTATCTACGATACGTATTCCTCCCGGTGCATCATCTGAGAAATGAGGATTAGCAGCAATTTCTTCCGCGCTATTCCATACCCCACACGTCTTATATCCATAAAATTGAATCAACGGTTCACCTACCTTAGCAAGATAGCCTTCATTTCTTTCTCCCAAAGAAATCATTTGCTGTTCGCCACCTAACTCTAACAGTTTATTACGTGACAATGAAAAATTTATATTAGTATCCCATGAAAACTTACGGCTTTTCATATTATGTGTATCAAGTTGAATCTCCAAGCCTGAGTTCCGAACTTTTCCTATATTATTCCAATAATGAGTATAACCGGTAAACGACTGTGTAGGTTGTTCAAATAATAGTGCACGTGTCACCGAATAGTAGGCATCTATTGCCAGATTAATTCGGTTGTTGAAAAGTCCCAAATCCAAGCCATAGTTAAACTCGTCAGTCTGTTCCCACGTGATATTAGAATTAGCTAATGAGGAAGAGATGTTTGCAGAGCCATTAACCAAAGCGCCTGTACCTTTACCCGTCACATAATTTGCACTGTTCAATACCTCAAGAGCTGCATTATAGCTGATACGATTATTTCCTGTCACACCATACGATGCACGAAGTTTCAAGTTAGAGATAGCTTTGATATTCTTCATAAATTTCTCTTCATTCACACGCCAGCCAAGTGATACGGAAGGAAACCAAGCATTACGATTGCCTTTGGAAAAGAGCGATGAACGATCCAGTCGCAAAGAAGTAGACAACAGATAGCGTCCCAAATAGCTATAATTAATACGTCCCAGATAAGATTCCAATACGACATCCGGATACCGGAAAGTTCCTGTACCAGCCGTATTGCCGTTACCTTCGCTCGCCAGTTCGTAAACGGTAGCAGCATTCAACGTCTGAATATCATCAGTTGCAAATCCTGTCGCAGCCATAGCTACACGTTGATTCCGTGTCTTTTCTACAGTATATCCTAACAAAGCGTCAATAGTGTGAACTTTATTCTTTCCAAAATCCAAATGATAGCTCAAAATATTCTCACTCAACAAATCGATATAAAGCGCACTGGAATATGTAGCACGACTTGCTTCTTTATCTTTTGTAGCATCTTTATTACCATAATAGTAAGAAGGAGCAAAGCGAACATTTAATCCATTGGAGGTTTTAAACTGTAATCCCTTACAAAGATCAAGCGTAAGGTACATGCTAGCCAATCCTTGCATAGTCTCGCTCCAACGGAAAGTATTAGTCATTACACTTTTCGGATTATTATTGGCAGAGCTAAACGGAGACGATTTCTCCAACACCCGGTTACCATCGGCATCCAACAACGGATTCCCATCTGCATCTACAGCAGTCGGTGTCATGATATTGTTAAAATGGCTACCTCTTGCAAATCCTTCATAACCGGTTAATTCAGTACTATATGCATTGTGATAGACCGGTAAAAAAGAAGGAGTACGGTAAAAATCAATAAAATTATTCTTCGGACGTTCCGTCTTACTATATGTACCGGAGATATTAACACCTACTGTGGCTATCTTTGAAAGTTTGGTATCCACTTTGGTACGGAAATTCAATTTATCCAATGAATTGTTCAGCATTACCCCTTGATCTTTGGTATAAGCTGCCGAAATAAAATATTTCGTCTCCTTACGTCCACCGGAAACACTCATCTGTACATTAGTGATACCTGCCATATCACGCAAACCTTCTTTCTGCCAATCGGTAGTTCCCATCTGGCTCTCCAAATAAGCGGCTCCACGTGCAGCGCTCGGAACTTTCGGACCACCTAAAGCAGCTTCTTCTTCCAATAAATCCAACCATTCGGAAGAAGTCATCATATCATGCAACTGATATGCATACTTAAATCCTTGATAAAATTTGAAAGAATATTTCGGTTTGTCCGGCGTACCACTTTTAGTAGTCACCATAATTACGCCATTAGCGGCACGTGACCCATAAATAGCAGCCGAAGCGGCATCTTTTAAAATTTCAATTGATTTTACATCCGCAGCATTAATGGATGATAAACCACCGGATACAGGAAAGCCATCTATGATAACCAATGGCTCACTATCTGCCGAAATAGATCCTGTGCCACGTACTCGGATAGAAGGAGTTACTCCCACCTCCGATGTCTCATTGGAAACCGTCAGACCTGTCATTGCACCTTGCAAAGCAGATGTCATATCACTCACCGGAGCATTAATCAGTTTCTCACCTTCTAACTTTGAAATCGAACCTGTTAAATGGGACTTTGCCTGCGTACCGTAACCGATTACCACGACATCATCCAACATTTTCGAATCTTCTTCCAACGTCACATTCACCACTGTACGTTTACCTATTACCTCCGCCTTATCAACGTATCCGATATACGAATAGACTAAAATTGTCTTGGAATTAGGAACTTTAATGGAGTACTTACCTTCAGCATCCGTCACGGTTCCCGTAGGAACAGCAGCATCTTTAACTGTAACCGAAGCTCCAATCAACGGACCCTGTTCATCTATCACTCTACCAGTAACTACATGCTGGGAATAAATGTTCAATGTCCCTACCAACAACAGGAACATCAATACGACCTTTTTTACAATACAGGAGTTGTTCATAGATTAGTGTTTTAATTTCTATGACAAACGTAGTGATAATAATTGGTAAACCAAAATTTTGGTTTACCAATTATTATTTATTAACAATATCATATAATCAGCTTATAAATAGCATATTACGCGTACATCTTTATAAAAAAGAAAAAGAATATTTTTACTGTAAAGCTTTACTTTGAAATATAATATTCGTACTTTTACAGCCGCAAACAGGAAGGAAAACCTTTTAAAATATTTATATCTTATGAAAGACGAAGTAAATTCGCAACCAGTTAAGCTTGTCATTGAACACATAAAAAAACAAATCGCAGAGCGCCGGATTCTGCCTGGTGAACGTCTACCGTCTGAACGGAAATTATCTGAGCTTCTGCAGGTCAGCCGCTCGCATGTTCGTGAAGCTTTACAAAAGATGGAGTTATATGGAATTGTAAAAATATATCCTCAGAGCGGAACAGTAGTTTCCGAGTTCTCCAAAGATCAATTGGATACCATGATTACCGATGCTTTGAAAATAAGCAAATATGACTTTTCCAGTTTGGTATATGTACGTGTTCTGTTGGAGATCGAAGTTTGCAAATTGTGTGCAATTAACCGTACAGAAGAAGATTTGAAGAATATCGAAAAAACACTTGTCGAATTGGAGGAAAAGTTTGACACAGAGTTACGTGTTGAGAAAGATTTTGCATTTCATCAAGCAATTGCACAAGGTGGACACAACCCGGTAATTAGTTCACTCTTGCTTATCATTACTCCTGATATATTAAAATATTATCAAAGATATAAAGTCTGCGCCGTTCCTCAAAAAACAGTCCATGCGGAACATAGAGAGATGTTACAAAAGATAAAAGATAAAGACAAGGATGGAATGAAAGAGCTGGTACTCCGCCACTTGTCCAACCTGATTGATTTTGCCAAATTATCGACCAAAGGAGAGATCCCGGAGTTCGAATACGGGCATATCTAAAAAGCAAAAGAAAGCAATAAAAAATAATAGAGGAGAACAAATGTCCTCCTCTATTATTTTTCAAGTTAACAGCCAGTCTCTCAATTAAGCTGCCGGATCGGGAGCTTCTCCGTGATTACCGTCCGAATTTCCGCCATCGCCAGAATCAGAGCCACCATTACCTCCATTTGTTGCCACAACGTCCAATGGTACATATTTTGAGATACTCATCTTATTCAACATCGTTTTTAACTGACTTCCCGGGGTAAAAACTATTTTTCTCACTATGATATTACTACTATCGACATCCTTGGCTTCTATACCACTTTTAGCGTTAAACGTAGGACGGAGTGTACCGAACTCACCTAGCTTCACCGTTTTTCCCTCATCCATATATCCTTCCAATGAATCAAGCAGACCGTCTAAGACTAATTTGACCTGACCACGATGAGTGCCACAAATCAATGATACATTTTTACACAATTTCGAGAAATCAATTACTCCATCGCTCACCGGAGCAGCGACATACTTCTTAGTTTTGGTTTCATCGAAATTAAAGACTCTTTCTTTTACTGCATACTGTAATCCCATAATTTTAAGTTTTTAAATTGTTTGATAAAAATGTTGTTTTGTGATCACGATGCAAAGATACAGCAAGGGAAAACCACCGAAGTGCTTTAATGGTCCTTAACTACTCGCTAATCTAAAAACACTCCTTTGAACACCTGCCTAAAAAAATATTCGCTTTTGCCTAAAAAAAGATATCCATCCTCCTAAACGCAGATATATTTTTAGGCAAGTATCGTCTTATTTGATAAGATAGGTAGCCACTACCGGATAATGATCCGATTCTTTATCTGCCCAATAACAAACATTGTACGCCTTTACTGTAAAGGCTTCATTCGGAGCATAAATCAGCCAGTCGCAGGTATAAGTCGGACTTGGAGCGGGCACTGTCCACGGAGCAGCGTCGCTCAAACAGTTTACTGTGAAATACTTCTGAAAAGCAGCCATGGTAACAGAACCACGACGGGAGTTCAAATCCCCACCGAGAATGATTGGTTTGTCCAGTTGTTCCATACAAGCAAGAATCTCATCAATCTGTTTCAGACGGGTAGCATCTTCGTACTTATGGTCCAAATGTGTCGTAGCAAAATAAAATTCTTTGCCCTCTTTCATCACTTTTACATAACCAAACGAACGAACATAGTCGTTTTCCTTCAATACACTCAATTTAAAGCTTTTCTCCTCCGAAATCGGAAACTTGGAAAGAATTGCATTTCCATAGTCTCCTCCGGTAGGAATATCAAGTGCATGGGCAAAATAATAATACTTCATGCCTGTCAGTACCGATAATCTTTCAGGAGTATTCCAGGGATTAATCTCTGTATTTCTTTCTATTTCCTGAAGTGAAACAATGTCCGGATCTTCCTGTTTTATAACCTCGGCTATTTTATCAATACCTTGTTTGCGCCCACTGTAAGTATTGTAAGTCATCGCTTTTACTGTAACTTCTTTCTGCTTATTTTTGTCTCTCTGCGCCATCACAGGAGACAACAGACAGCATACCAGAAATAACGAAATGCATATTCTGAAATTCATATATCGTCAATTAGTGAGTGAATGTTATCCTTCAAAACAATCTTTTTTACCTAATACCCTATTAATCCTTTTCTATCTTGCGAATCTTATGATTCCAATAATCTGAAACATACAATGCACCGTCGGGCCCGAATTGCACTCCTTCCGGATGATTGAACTGTGCCTTATCCAATGGCCCATCCGTAGTACCGGAAGTACCTGTACCTGTATAACTTGTCACTACTCCATCAGGTGTAATTTTCGCGATACGATGCTTTTTACGGACTGCTACATAAATATTGCCTTCTTCATCCAAATCCATCTGACAAGGTTCTTGGAGTCTGGCATCGTTTCCTTGTCCTTCTACAAAGCCTGTTTTATCATACTGTCCAATCCAAATATGAAGATTAGAAAATAATCCGGTCACCATATCATAATCCCCTTTATAAATCACATCCCTCTCCTGTGAACTCATATACACTGTAGTTCCTGCCTTATCGAAAAGGATACAACGGATCTTTACTTTCGATGCATTCTTTCCGTCCGCATCGGGAAGTTGTTGTCCGGTAGCCACCATCGTATTCTGCTCCGGATCATATTTGTAAATCATGGCATTTCCATGAGCTACGGAAAAAACTTCTCCCGTAACAGGATGTACGCCCACATTGGTAACACCGTTACCTAAAGACGAAGTTATCGACCATATTGCAGCAAGACTTCCAGTATCATACTGATGCACATCATTACTCCATGACATAGTGGCGATATGTGCGCTTCCAGAGCCATTCGCATCATTAGACAAAAACAAAGTGTTGCCATCCAGTGAGAAAGCGATATTCATCATTCTAAATGCAACTCCCCCCGTTGCGTCCCCACGAAGAAAAGTAGCTACTTGATTATCTTTCGCAATACGAATATCACGGTCATCGTCTTCCACAATATATAAAGTGCCTTCCTTATCAAAGGCTATAGAACCCGGTTTCCAAAGGACTGCTTCCATCAAGGAACCCTCTTTTTTCTCTGTTTTGTCTTCAGGAACATAGCTGCCGATATACGAGCTTACAATAGGAAACTGAGAATATTCAAATTCTGTTTTATAAGTCAGTTCCTGAATATTTTCCCCCTGACCGATATATATTTTCACCGGACCGGAGCCAGAACCTCTCTGCACATTGGCAGTAATAATATTCCCCAAAGCACCTGTCACCTCTGCATCTACTCCGTTGACCGTCACTCGGATATTATCCAAGTCCGTACCAAAATGAGTACCATATAAAGTCAGGCTAGTAGACTTTCCACCTGTCGTCGGAGTATACATCGTAATCTTAGGAGTAACTTCACCTTCTCCGATTTCAGGCGTCATATCCTGCCGATTCTCATCTTCGCAACCAGCAAAACCTACTGCCCCAAGCAATAGTGTATATATCGAAAATCGTTTCAAATGATGAATCAATGTTTTCATGTTTCTATCTTTTTAGATTAATCGTTTATACTGAATGTAGCTACTACCGGAAAATGGTCTGATTCTACATAAGCATCATAATACACATCATAAGCCTTCGGAGCCATTCCTTTATCCGGGGTATACAACACGAAGTCAATAGCCTTTACCGGAACGGGAGTTCCGGTCGTCAATCCATAGTTCCCGTTCAGGCAACCAATATCAAAACGCTCATACAATATCTTCATCGGACCCGAATCAGCCAACGCATTAAAGTCGCCGGTCAATATCATCGGGGCATCCATCCCCTTCGTTTTTTCCAGAATAGTTGAGGTCTGATTGATACGGTTGGTTTCATTACCGACATGAGACAAATGAGTTACTCCGAAATAGAAGTTCTTCCCCTCTTTTTCTGTTTTCACGACTCCCATAGAGCGTGGGTAAACATCTTCCACGGTCTCTATTCTCGGTAAATCATAATTCACCTCGTCGCTTATCGGATATTTTGAAAGAATCAGATTACCGTATTCTCCACCATCCACATCACGGGTTTTAACGAAGAAAGCATATTGCATTCCCGTCACCTCCTTCATCAAAGCAATAATATCCGCTTTCTCCACCTTATTGGTTTTCGTTTCAAACTCCTGTAAACCAGCCAGATCCGGATTTATCTTTTTAATCACTTGAGCAATAGCCTCCATTCCTTTCTTTCCGGAATAAACTTTCTGGCCGCTGTATATATTGTAGGACATGACTTTTACCAGTACTCCATCCTTATAGTCAGGAGGAGTTACACCATCATCATCCGAACTGCAGCCGATAAACAAACCGTTTATCAACAGTACCAGTAATAAATAGAATTTATGTTTCATTGTTACATTCTTTTTTATCGTTTACCTTATCTGATATCATTCACAGTTACTTCCACCACCCGGCTATAGTTCACATACGGTTTGCTTTCCGCCGTTACCGTAGCCGCAACACGCACGTATACCCGATTCTTATTGGAAACAATCTTATAGTGATTCTCAATAAATTCGGTATCACTCATCAAGTCAATGACATGCGTACCACTGGCCTTTGTTCCCAATGAAGAAAGAGTAGCATGATTAGCATTGTTCACGTCTACTCCCGGAGCATAATTCCAGATAACGGAAACATCTGTCAGTTGCAATGTTTCGTTCGATGTCTTTGCATCGTAGGTAAGTGTCAGTTTATTATCTGCGGATACAGTAACATCAAGACTAATACGCGAGAATGGAATGGTATATAAGTCAACCTGCGTTTGTCCGTTCACAGTGACATATCCCTCACACACTCCAACAAAAGGGCCGTCCTTTGCCTGAATGCGGTAATTACCATTAAATACTTTGGTATGCTCAAATGTCCCATCCTGCCGGGCCCGGAAATCGACCGAAGCAGTAGCTCCGGTATTCTGCTCATACAAACTCATCATCACCCCACTACTTCCCGGCACAGGCATGGGAATCGGCTCATTCGTTTCCTTGTCATAAATGGTGCCATGCACACCGCCATTCGGCGCATCATAATTGTCGATGTCATTTTCGCATGCTACCATGAAACAGGCGAATAATGCAATCAATCCTATATTTATTATTTTATTCATATCGGTTTTTCTTTAACTTATAATTGAACATATCAGTTGCCGTAACCCGGATTCTGCGTCATCAACGGATTTGTACTCAAATCTTCCGCACGGAAAACCGTATAATAGTTCTTTTCGAGGAAAAGACGTTTTCTCTTTTCAGGTACCCCAGTTTCAAATGTGTATTTTCCACTCTTGACATTGTAATATGGACAAAGAGCTGTACCACGGAAATTAGTCAAGCCACCTTTGCTGACATCCAAATGGGCCAGACGCCAACGTTTCAAATCCCAGTAACGATGCTTCTCAAAAGCAAGTTCCACTTTTCGTTCATGGCGAACCTTGTCAAGAGTCAGATCACCGGCAGTCAACAGCTTGATACCTGCCCTGCCACGGATCTCATTGATATCTTTCAAAGCCACATCCAAATGCTGATTCAACTCCATACAAGCCTCTGCACGATTCAGGTAGATTTCTGCCAGACGGAACACAACCCAAGGAGTAGAAGAACGTTTTGCATCAATATCCGTATAATCCGTCAGACTTTCGTCCAAAAACTTTCGCTGATAGAAACCTGTTTTGCTGGCGTCACCTACACTTAATGAACCACCGTCTTTCCCGGAAGTATTGTAAGTCTGTTCGTCGATAACTACCTTATTTTCCTTATCCGGTTGAGCAGAAGCTTCATATTTGGTTCCTATTCCATCCTGTCCGTTGATTACTCCACGCATCCACTCTATTTTACCACCGCCATATCCTTTATAATCAGCACCAGGCAAGTAAACGGAACCTAATAAACGAGGATCTTTATTTTTAAAGATGTCATACGGACTGTCGTAGCTAATCGCCTTTCCACCGCTATCCTTCATTTTTAGTTTACCTTCTGTACCGTCGATATATTCAAATTCCTCAACCATTTCCAGAACCGGAGACATACCACATCCCCAACCATCACCACGATATGAGAAAGGAACGTTCAGTTTATCCCACATATGCCCTTTTCCGGCAGCTACATTATACTGTTTCTGAAAAATATACTCTCCATTATCCCCGTTCACTGTCTTAGAAAAAAGATTATAAAAGTTCTGTGCCAGCTCTTCCGGATCCGTACTTGTCGACTTGTACAAGCTATATACACGAGGAACCATCTCATCCAAAATCTTTGATGAAGCTGTATAACATTCGTCAAAGTAACGCTCCGCTTCTGTCTCTGGAATATAAACATAGCCTTTGGAAACGGCTTCCCCCGTCAAGGTAAGTGCTTTAGAGTATTTGGCAATAGTGCCGGCATACAATGCTGCACGAGACCACAAAGCCAATACCGCCCCACGATTGGCCCGATATTTGGCATCGCTGTTGCGCACTTCCGGCAATGATCCATAGATGGCTTTACACTCATTGATTATAAAATCATACGTAGCTGCTTCCGTATCACGAGCCTGATACAGCGCTTGCGTATTTCCGGCGGTGTATTCTTGAGGAATAGTTTGCAAAGGCACACCTCCGTAACGTTTCACCAACCCAAAATACTGCATTGCACGGATAAAGCGAGCTTCTGCTCCAATCTCTTCTTTTTCATCCTCACTCAGCACTGAAGTCTTTTCGATATTCAGCAGGAAGTTATTTACGATACGGATCTGTTTATAACGAGTCACCATATCGTCATTAAATACATAATCGCCATAAGAATAAGTAGAATTTGATTTATCAAATGCACTCTCTTTCTGATAACTGGCCGTAGCCTCATCCGAAAGACTGGTCTGATTCGCCAAATTCGCTTTCTTGCTTCCATACCAATCATCAAACTCATCCAGCTTTAATCCGGAATCATACATATCCGCCAAAACGGCTGTAATTGCTTTCGGATTCTGCCAAATCAGATCCGGAGTGTTAACCCCACTGGTACTTTCACGATTCAGGTAATCATCACATCCCGTCAATCCGAAGATAGATACTCCGGCTATCCATATATATTTCAAATAATTTCTATTCATTGTCTTTATAGATTTTAGAAGGTTACATTCACACCAAAGTTATATGTCTTCATTTGCGGGTAATAGCGCACTCCGCTAGAGTTGCTTTCCGGGTCAACATTCTTCATCAATCCATCACGATTAGTGAAAGTCAGCAGATTGTTGCAGTTGATGTAAAAACGCACACGGTCGATAGCTGCTTTCTTCGTCAATGCTTTAGGTAGTGTGTACCCTAGCTCCAATGTTTTCAAACGCAGATAACTTGCATTGTGCAGTGACCATGAATTACCGGAACGATTATCCGCAACACCCGCTACACGAGCGGCAGGCATATACCCGGAAATCCACTTACTATAAGGATCGGTCGGGTCTTCCCGATGCCAACGGTCGGTCATGATGGCCAGTCCATTACCCAAACCCTGCTGGATAAATGGGTCCAGAATATCCCCACTGACATAAATATCATGACCTGCCGCCCCCTGAAAGAATACCGTCAGGTCGAATCCTTTATATTCTCCGGACATATTCAATCCATAATACATACGTGGAGTAGCACCATGTCCGAGTGGCTGCGTATCGTTATCATCAATAATGCCATCCCCATTATAGTCTTCAAATTTCAGATCACCTGGCATTAATGAACGGTTACCGTCTTTATCCTGAACCGGTGAATTCAAGATTTCCTCGAAACTGGAGAACTGTCCGATAACTTTCTTTCCCCAACGAATATCTTTATAACGACCGTTCGTGTTATTACGCCAATCATCATACATATTGGTAGAAGCAGCTCTCTCTACATAATCATACTTAATCCGGGTAGTAGAGAAATTAGCCGACACATTATAATTGAAGTTACCAATCCGGTTCTTATGTCCAACTACGATCTCAAATCCCGTATTAATATCAGAATTCAGATTCTCCTGCGGCATTGATTCTCCGAAAATAGTAGGTAATGATCCTACACGAGTAGCAGGAAGTCCCGAACGGTTTCTACGGAACCAATCGAATTCTACGGAAATCAATCCTCTATGATAAGAGGCTTCAAAGCCAATATTCATAATCTTTGATTCATACCAGGTCAGCCACGGATTGGCCATACCTACCGTAGTCATACCGGAAGTCACTCCGTTGCTGCCCATAATATAGCTCCCATGAGATGTATATCCATCCAGATATTGAAAAGCGTCGAAGTCTCCTTCATCTCCCACTTTGGCATACGAAGCACGGATTTTCAGGTTGTCCATATCAGGCAACAGTTTCTTGAAAAAGGCCTCTTCGGAAACACGCCACCCTAAAGACACACCTGGAAAAAATCCCCAACGGCTACCTTCACGGAATTTATAGGTTCCATCGTAGCGGAAATTGAACTCAACAAGATAGCGATTGGAAAAATCATAATTCAAACGCCCCACCAGACCGGCATGTGCCGTTTCCTGTGTTTTACCGGAGGCTTCCTGATTGGTTTTATCTCCATAATCCAAGTCAGGAATGAGTCCGATAGCAAAATCACGTGTTCCGGTCACCCAACTTCTTTTGTCATTATACATTTCCCATACCAGCATAGCACCAATATTGTGCTTCTTGGCAAACGTATTATTATAGTTCATTGAGAACTGATAAGTCGGTTTATCATAATTTTCCAGTTTCGATTCCAGATGTGCGGTATTAATCACCTTCTCTATATACTCTTCATTGGCATAATCATAAGTATATTCCGACAAATCTTTCCTCCATGTTTTCCATTCCTTATTTGTATAATCATAAGCAACCAATGCTTTTGCCATCAGTCCTTTCACCCATGGAAGTTTCCAGGTAATAGCCAATGAGCTGTTAAATTCACGACGCAGACGATCCTCATATCCGCTGTCATCCGAACTGGATACATGTACAGGATTAGCCATATCACCTACCGCTCCCCAATAATCCGGATTATCATTGGCATACATGGAATAAGTCGGGATTGCCATTTGTGCCGAACGGAACAGATTATCGCCGTTATAAGGCTTCTTGCGGTTATCAAACCGTCCGCTCAAACGCAACTCTACGTTCACCCCTTTAGCAACTTCTACACTTAGGTTTGAACGGACATTGTAACGTTGGTAGTTCCAGTCGCCCGAACGGATGATGCCGCCCTGATCCATATATCCGATAGACATATAATATTTCACCTTCTCCGTACCTCCCGTCATGCTCAAGTTGTGTGAAGTTTGAGGAGCTGAGCTACGCATGGTTTCATTCCACCAATCCGTACCTGCCGTACCGTTCCGGTAAGCTTCCAGCTGCTCCTGCGAGTAAGCAGAAGCTCCGCGCCACGGATTCGCATTATGAATCGCTTCATTGTAAAGTGAAGCATACTCATAGGCATTCATCATTTCCGGATAGCGGGTCACTTTCTGAAAACCTACGTAACCATTATATTCTATCTTTGCCTTTTGCTCCGTTCCTTTTTTAGTAGTCACCAATAAAACTCCATTAGAACCTTTAAAACCGTAAACAGCTGCGGCAGCATCCTTCAGTATGGAAATTGATTCGATGTCATTCGGGTCTAGTTGGGCATAATCACGCTCGATACCATCCACAATCACCAACATACTTCCATATCCGCGAATATCAACAGAAGCTCCGTCATCGCCAGGACTACCACTACGTTGCACGGCACGCAGCCCCGGCAAACGTCCGGCAAGCATATTTGTCACACTAGGAGCTTTTACCTCCATCAACTTATCCGAAGAGATGGCAGCTACCGATCCAGTCACAGAAGCTTTCTTCTGAATACCATAACCTACTACTACCACTTCATCCAACGTTTCCGTATCTTCCTGCAAAGTTACTTTCAATCCGGCTTGTCCGTTTACTTTCACTTCAGCCGTTTTATATCCGATATAGGATATTTGCAACACTCCGTTAGCCGGAACTGACAAAGTGAACTTACCATCCAAATCAGTAATCGTTCCTATACCGGTACTCCCCTTCAACTGTACCGAAGCTCCGATAACAGGTTCTCCATTGGCATCAACCACCACACCCTTTACCGAGATATTCCGTACCGTCTGTTCAACATCTGATATCAAAGGATTTTCTGCATATACCGTGAAAGGTAGACACAAGAACGTCCCTGCCATTAAAGCTGAAACAGTAGCTATCTTCAGCCGGTCATTGAACGACTTTGAGACAACCGTGTTCATTTTACAACCATGTTTCATAGATTAAATTAGTTATGTGTTTTGAGTTTTAAATCCATATTATTATCACATATCGCTACTGCAACCTGCGAATCAGCGCAGCCATAATAGAGATATAGTTTATTTTTGAAGTAAGCCAATCCTTCTATAAATACTGTTCCGTCTTTATATTGACCACTCTTCTCAAAAGCAGCCTCAGGCACAAAGAATGGTTTATCCAAACGACCCAGTACTTGATAAGGATCATCGGCATCGAACAAAAACTGCCCTGCACAATAAGCTCCAGCCGGATATTCCGGATCTCTTTCTTCTTTATATCCGTTCTTACCATTATACAGTAGGACAATACCATCTGTTGTTTTTATGGCAGGAGGACCACACTCAGTCAAACGACTATCAAAATAGCCGCTGCGAGGTTTGGCAATTTCTCTCAATTCATTATTCTCGTTCAATACCGGTGTCCAATCTGTCAGGTTGTCGGAAGTTGCTGCACATACGGCATTTTCCCCCCAATACATAAAATATTTGCCATTCACTTTCTCAATGACAAGTTTTCCATCCTTCACCCCGGTAACAATAGAAGCAGATTTGCTCGCTATATTGGCAAAACGTCCGTTATACGCTTTTGCAAAAGCAAGTCCATGCTTTGTCCAGTTCTTCAGGTCGGTGGAAGTAGCAACTGCCAGACGGGGGAGATGACGATTCCAAGCTGTATAGAGCATTACATATAATCCATCCTCCGTCATTGCCACACGCGGGTCTTCGCAACCTCCTTCCCATTCTATTTCTTTATAGTCGTCTTCGGAAGGGAATAATACAGGGGCATCCGATTGTTTCATCGTCACTCCATCCGTACTTTCTGCATAGCCAATGCGGGATGTTCTCTTTCCTATACCTTGCGCTGAATTATCTTCTGCCCGATAGAGTACTACAATCTTTCCATCTTTAACGGTGGCTGCCGGATTGAAAGTATCACTCTCCTCCCATCTTACCAACTGCTTGCGCATCGGGCATTGAAAGGTAGTCGGTTGTGGAGAAATCACCGGATTCACTCCTTCCGGACGAACGAAAGGACCTATTATCCAATGTTCGTTCTGCTCTTCAACAACAGCAGATGTTTGCTTCTGACCCGAGCATCCGGCAAGTGTCATCATACTAATTAAATAGATTACAGATTTTAGTTTTATCATACGTCATTTTTTAGTTTTTCCGAATCAGTCGTTCCTTGTTTTCTGTCAGCAAAACTACCCTCACTCCACAAAAATTGAGTGTACTATATTCTCAAAAGGGTATATAGGTGCTGTACAACATAATAATTCATTCGTTTGCAACGACGATTTAACGATTTTGAAATATTAGCGAATAGCTTGATTCTGTCTGATGATGTTCCGGGCTAATGGATAGGCAATCAACTGCAAAGCTCCCACTAGGATCAATGCGTACTTCAATGCAAAATCCTGTGATATGACAAATGCGAGTACCATAAAAAGTATTAGTCCGAAAGCACGTCCCAGAAATAGTCCGAACTCATGGCTTAAAATATAGGTATATTCATTTCTTTTTTCGATTTTTACTACTGCATCGATGGTTTGCATCATAATAGGGTAATAAGGCAAGTCAAACAATGGCTGAAAGATCACCTTACAGAGGACAAAGATAATCACTCCGGTGGCTGAAAACAAGATTCCGTTGAACAGAGTACCGATAAAAAAGACAAGTAGCCCGGCTATAAATACCTTCGACCGGTCTTCAGGTTTGGTTATTCGTCCCAATACATAAACCAAAACAGCTGTCAGTGTACCACTGATTCCCTGTATTAAACCCAATACGCCTTCATCACCTACTAACTTCAGAACCAGAATAGCAGGAGCGGTCACCAAAAATCCCTGTACCATTCCTTTCAGGGAAGCCAGCAACAACATTTTTTTCCAAAGTGTACAAAACCGGAAATACAGAAAATTCTTCTGCACCGGATTGGCGAACTTACCACGCCATAAAACGGCTACAGCAAACAGGGTCACTATGACTACTCCAACCGTCACCAACCGATAGGCTCCATTAATATCAATCAGGCATCCCATTATTTCCCTGCCATCTATCTGACTGATAAATGCTCCAATCAATAAAGGTACAGTAATCGAAGTAATGGAAAAGAAAAAAGACTCCAGCCCGAAGAAGTAGTTACGACTATCATCTGTCGTGTTATTCAGAGTCAGCAGATAGCGATTGGTCCAGAAGAAGCCCGATGCAGCTCCAAGTACAAATCCGGCTATACCCAATTCCACAAAGCCTAATGACTTTACCAACATCATGGCAAACATCGACAATCCACTAACTAATATCCCTCCTGCATACAGCATCTTCACACTCACATGTCGTAACAAGAAACCATTCACAAATGAGGTAGTGATGATACCAATGTACATGAAAAGCTGATAAAAAGCCACCGAAACCGGTTCACTGGTATGGCGCATCACATAAGCGCCCACGAAAATCTCAACTACAGGAAGCACCAGCGCATAAAGAAGATTAGTCATCAGCAAGACCCGTACATTAGAAGTTTGCTGTTTGAAGAACTGATACTCTCTTTTTAGTTTATTCATTATCTATCTTATTTATATTACGACTTTAATGAACGGAGAATCTCTGCAATAGACAACTCCGCCCCACAGATTACTTCATCACTGGCACCATAATAAAGCCTTATCTTATCTCCCTCTACCAAATGTCCGTTGGTGAAAACTACATTCCCGAAAAATCCGGTTTGTTCGTAAGGAGCAACAGGCTCCATGATAGGTTCTTTACTTCGGGCAATTACCTTTGAAGGATCATTTAAATCAAGTAGAAGAGCTCCCAGACAATAACGGTTTTGATAGTCCGCACCATGATAAATTTCCAACCACCCTTCCTCTGTACAAATAGGTGCCGCTCCTGCACCCACGCGGGCACAGTCCCAACTATCAGGACGGGTAGTTGCAATGCAACAGTGGTTGCCCCAATGCAGTCGGTCGGGTGATTCGGCAAGCCAAATATAGTTGCCACCCAACTCTGGGCTACTCGGACGATGCAGTGCAAGATATTTTCCGTTCACTTTCTCTTCAAACAGCGCGCAATCTTTATTATGAGGAGGGAAAATCATGCCATAACGAGTATAGTTTTTCCAGTCATAAGTATGAATCAGCCCTACACCAACAGCTACAGAAGAGACTTCCGTAAACGTAAGATAATAACCATCGGCAGTAGTGGCCACCCGGCAATCTTCAATGCCAAAAGCCTCTAATGCTCCTTTACCAAAAATAGGAGGATAATCCGGCTCTTCCTTGAAGTGAATTCCGTCTTCACTCGATACCAGTCGGAGATAAGACATGGTAGTCAGATAATTCTGCCCTGCATATCCTATCACACGAGGATCGGAAGCATCCAGTTTCGGGTCATTCTCATCGAAAGAGAGCACTTCTATTTTTCCATCTTTATTATATACGGGAAAACTAATAACTCCCTGTTTCTGCACAGGCCGTTCGGCCACTCGCAGTAATAACCAGATTTTTCCGTCGAAACGGAACACGCCGGGATTCAGGAAACAGGTAATTTCCATACCTTCTATTCCCGGTTGTAAGTCGGAGGGTTTCAACAATGGGTTTTGATGAAATCGTTTTGCAATATCCATTTTCAGATTATTAAATATGTGTTTTTTTATTTCTGGTGACAAAGCTACCCTGCACAACAACGTAAAAGGTGTACTATATTCTCAAAAGGGTATACAGGTGTTGTACAGCATATTTTTATCTTTGTTTTCTTATTTTTCCTCTCTATCTTTGCGACATGATTCTACGAAAACACTCATATTTCCGCTACATCTGCATCCTTATTTATTCATGCCTGATGCCTGTTTTATTACATTCCCAGAATGTAGTGAAACAGATTTCGAATGCAGACGGGTTATCCAATAATTCAGTGAATTGTTTTCTGGAAGATTCGGAACATACTCTCTGGGTAGGAACATGGGACGGGCTGAATGCCTACAACGGACGTAGCTTTAAAACCTATTCTTATAATAAAAAAAATGCAGGATCTATCAGTAATAATGTAATCTGGCAAATTATCGAGCAAAATGACTCTGTCTTGTGGGTATCTACCGACTATGGTGTCAACCGGTGGAAACGTTCCACACAGCAATTTACTCCTTATTATTTAGGTACGCAGAACAATCCGCCCAAACAAGAGAAATCATTCCTGCTGGGTATCACTTCCGGCAAATACATTATCTGCTATGTGAAGGAACAAGGTTTATTCTATTTTGACGACCGGAAACAGGACTTTGTTCCATTGAAGAATAATCTTCCTGATGACATCAAAAATTTCGTTATTGATTCCAAAGACCAAGTATTCTTCCTCACAGGACATGGACAATTATTACATTATCAACTATCTGTCCATAGCTCTAATCCAGAACTCTCGTTCAAAAAAGAAATCAAACAACCTGCTTCCATTTCCGGCATTTATCTTTCTCAAGATTATCTTATCATTAACGATGACCGGGCATTAACTGTTTCTTTGGACAACCGCATACTGAATAGCATAGATATTCCAGAAAATAAAACGGTTTCGCAAGTTATCTGCCACAAAGAGTATCTTCTCATCAGCTTTATCGAAGGGGGATGTATCAGGTATAATCTGGAAGATAATGCTTCAATGGAATTACCTCAATTACCAGCGAAAGCATCCATTTTCACCATCTACATCGGTTCGCAGAATATACTCTGGGTAGGCACCGACGGGCAAGGAGTATTGGAAGTCTATGAACACAGTTCTCCATTCCACACCGTAAAAACTGATTATCCCGTACGTTGTTTTTGCGAAGAAGATAATGGTAATATACTCGTGGGAACCAAAGGAGAAGGAATTCTGCTGCTTGACAAACAGGAACGGCAGGTCGAACCTTATCTGTCAACCGGCAACGGATTGATTTCCAATTCTGTCTATACTATCCGAAAAAATATGTCCGGAGACATATTTATCGGAACCGAGGGAACGGGCATCAATTATATTCCACTTAATAGCAGTCAGGTAAAGAAGTTAAGCATTCCTGCTGAATATCCGACTTTCAAAGCTGTATACAGCATTCTGTTCACTCATAACGACTCACTATTATGGTTGGGCACTTCCGGCTATGGACTTATCAAACTAACCTTGCAAAGGGAAGGAAAAAGTTATAAAGTGACAGAAATGAAACAATATAAATCTCCCGGACCTTCCTCACCAAGTAATAATATCATTTATTCGGTCATTGCCGGGTATAATGAAAATGAACTTTGGCTAGGCACACGAGGCGGCGGAATCAATAAGTTCGATATCGCATCCGAATGCTTCCAACAAATTCATGAGATAGACTCTACTTTATCCCTAACCAACAATGATATACTCTATCTGACCAAAGGAGATTCTGCCAGCATTTGGATAGGCACCAGTTACGGCCTCAATCGATTATCTCCGGCAGACATTCCGCCATCTATTATGGAATATACGGATCACAACGGACTACCCAACAATACGATTCACGGTATTCTGAAAGATGAAAACGGTAATATCTGGGCAAGTACCAATCAAGGTATCTCTTTTATTAATCTATCTTCGGGAAAGATTACTAACTATTCTTCCAGAAACGGATTACAAAATGATGAATTTTCCGATGGAGCGATTTTTAAGGATAAAGCAGGATGGTTGTATTTCGGAGGAGTCAGTGGGCTGAATTATTTCGATGAGAACAAAATACGTTTACGGGACCATATTGCTACTCTAAGTTTGAATAGTCTAAAAATTAATAATACCAGCCAAAACATTTACGAGCGTATTTTTAATCATACGCTCCGGCTCGACTATGACGAACCTTACATTACATTAGGGTTCACAGCACACGACTTTATCAACAACGAGAACTGCGAATTTAGTTATCGGATTATTGACTTCGCCGATGAATGGATTTACAACGAAAACAACCCCAATATCGTCATCACCAAACTTCCTCCGGGGAAATATAAACTGGAAGTAAAATGTACCAATGGTGACCGTGTATGGAGCAATCAGATCTACTCTCTTCATCTGGATGTCGCCTATCCTTGGTGGCTAAGTACTACTGCCTTTATTATCTATTTTATTTTAATTGCTATTGCTATTTATATAACACAGTCTGTCATCAAGAATCGTATCCGACTGAATCGCCAGATTTTACTAGAACATATTGAAAAGCAAAATCAACAACGTATTCATGAATCGAAGTTGAACTTCTTTACGAACGTGGCACATGAGTTCTTCACTCCGCTAACACTGATATATGGTCCGGCACAGCATCTGCTGGAAAAAGCAGACCTTGACAGTTATACGAAAAGGTATATCTACATCATCAAGAACAATGCCGACCGGATGCAGAAACTCATCAACGAACTAATGGAGTTTCGGAAAGCAGAATCGGGACATACGGCTATCTATGCAGAGAAAGTAGATATCCAGCTACTCGTTGATTATGTGTCAGACAACTATACTGAAATTGCTGAAGAGAATAAAATAGACTTTAGTTTCAAAAGTAAAGAAGTGTCGTCTTTTACTACAGACCGGAATGCACTGGAGAAAATTATATTCAACTTATTATCTAACGCCTTCAAGTATACACCGTCCGGAGGATATATCCGGGCTGAAATAAGACAGAATGCCACTACCGGAACATTACATTTCCGTATACGCAACTCTGGTAAGGGATTGACTGAAAAGCAAACGAGCGAAATATTCAGTCGCTTTAAGATTTTCGAGAGCAGTAACCTGAAGCACGCCGGAAGTACCGGAGTGGGTCTGAACCTAACCAAAAGCCTGACTGAATTATTAGGTGGAGAAATCACTATAGAAAGTACTTTGGGAGAATATGTAGAATTCAATGTATCCCTGCCTCCTATGCACGTGAATTCCGAAAAAGAAAGTCAGTCTACAGAAGAAGAGACAGAGGTCAGTGAAATGCTTTTCATTCCTAAGCAGAAAGAAATTACCATACTGATTGTAGAAGACGAAAAGAATATCCGGGAACTGTTGAAAGATATTCTGCTTCCCTACTATCAGGTTCGCGAAGCTGCCGATGGAGAAGAGGCGCTGAAAGAAGTAGAACAAAAGCAACCGGACATCATTATCAGTGATGTATTAATGCCCAAACTAGATGGCATTACACTGACAGATATATTGAAGTCTAATGAACGGACAGCGCATATTCCGGTTATTCATATTTCTGCCAAAAACTCTATTGAAGACCAGATCAATGCCTATAATCACGGGACAGATTTGTATATCCCTAAACCTTTCCATCCAAGACATGTGTTGAGTGCGGTAGAGAATATGATTAATAAATACTCTCTGATGAAAGAGTATTTCAAATCCGGCCGTTCCTCTCTTATTGTAAGGGATGGGATCACCATGCACAAAGAGGATGAATTATTACTGAACAAGATTATCAAGTTCATTGAAGATAATATCGACGATGAATCCATGAATCCGGATTCTCTTGCAGACTTTATAGGAGTAAGTAAAGCAGGATTGTACCGCAAACTCAAAGAATTGACTGAAAAAACACCAAGCGAGTTTGTCCGTACCATTCGTTTGGAGTATGCCGCTAGCCTGCTAAAAACAACTAAGCTCACCGTCACCGAAATTATGTATAAATCAGGCTTCTCGAACAAGTCTTATTTCTACCGGGAGTTTGCGAAATTGTACAATACATCTCCCAAAGAATACAGAAGCGAACAAACAGAAGAAAAAGATACTAAATAACCATTTAACAATAAAAAGACAATGAGAAAACTTTTGATTGTATTGGCGCTCTGTGGTGTGTCAATACTGAATGCGCAGCAACTAAATGTAGCCTCCTACAACGTACGAAACAGTAATCCCAACGATGCCAAAGCGGGAAATGGCTGGGAACAACGCTGCCCGGTACTTACCCAGTTAATCACTTTCCATGACTTCGATATTTTTGGAGCACAGGAAGTGAAACATAATCAACTGGAAGACATGCTCAATGCTCTGCCTGCGTACAACTACATAGGTGTAGGAAGGGATGACGGCAAGACAAAAGGAGAATATGCTCCTATTTTCTATCGGAAAGATAAATTCAAGCTACTCAAGTCCGGCAACTTCTGGTTGTCGGAAGACACTACAAAGCCAAATAAAGGATGGGATGCTGCTTATACCCGCATCTGCACGTGGGGAGAATTCAAAGACAAAACCGGTAAGTTCAAATTCTGGTTCTTTAATCTGCACATGGATCATATCGGAGTGGTAGCCCGCCGAGAAAGTGCCAAACTGGTTATTAGCAAAATTAAGGAAATGTGCGGCAAAGATCCCGTTATACTGACAGGTGATTTCAATGTAGACCAAACCAGCGAAAGTTATCAAGTTCTTCATGAATCCGGAATATTATCAGATTCTTACGAGGTAGCTCAAATGAGATATGCAACTAATGGGACATGTACAGGCTGGAATCCGAATACATATACTCCGAACCGTATTGACCATATCTTCGTAACCCCCAATTTTACTGTAGAGAAATACGGTGTATTAACAGATACTTATCGCACCAAGAACGAAACTACTGGAAAGTATGAATCTCATATTCCTTCGGATCATTTCCCGGTAAAAGCAATTCTGAAATTTCAGAAAAAACACTAATTAGAAAAAATCGTGAATGGTAGAAGTGTTTTACCCGCCCCTCTCAAACGTTTTTTTCTCCGGTCCTACTCCCATCACTGTCACCTTTTTCCAATGTTTGGGCAATACGGAAGGAACCTGTACAATACCCTCATCCGTAATCTGTAAGCCGCAGAATCCATTGATTACCGCTTGAAGCAGCCCGCCTGCACCGGTAGCAAAATAGGGGTTATTGCTGGTTGCTGTTTCGGCTATCACACCGAAAGGTGCGCGTAAGTTGGGCTCATAGCAACGACGAAACATCTCATAAGCCTTCTTCGCATCTCCCATTCGGGCATATTGCACACAAAATACGGAGTAGGACATGGCAGGACCATCTTTCGGATCAATCCGGTCGGTATAATATTCCATATCCTTTTCCCAAATTTTCGGGTCTGTGATGATTCCCAGCGGATAAGCTAACAGGTTAGCATCGGATTGTTTTATCATCTCTCCGTTATAAGTGGCATGTTCACGTGTCACTCCGTTGGCAAAAGAAAGAATACGGATATTCTTCCCGACTTCTCTCCATTGGTCGGGTATCAGGTATCCACAAGTCTCAGCTGCCTTACAAGCATATTCCAAAGCACGAATGGCAGCACCATTGGTGAAAGCATTATCATCGACCCCAATAGCGTACTCATCGGCTCCCACCACGCTGCGAATGGAATAAGAACCATCCTCATTCCGTTCGGCACGACTTACCCAAAAATCGGCAACTGCTTTCATCAGTGGATAACCGTGAGAACGCAGCCAATGCAGGTCATGAGTGACACAATAATAGTTCCAACAGGCAATGGCAATATCTGCTGTAATGTGATGTTCGAGAGGTCCGGTCAAGGCAAAAGTCGGAGTAGATTCTTCACCAGCATCGTCACTTTCCCAAGGAAACATGGCACCCCGATAACCATGGGTGATAGCACGTTTGCAAGCAGCTGCAAGACGGTTGGTACGGTAATTCACCATAGATTCGGCAATGCCTTGATTGAGCAATAATATAGGAGGATACATCCAAAGTTCCGTATCCCAAAAGATATGCCCGTTGTACCCCTGTGAAGATAACCCCATGGGAGAAATACTCAATCCGGTACCCTCTCTTCCGAAAGAATAGAGGTTGAACAGGGCGAAACGCACTGCACGTTGAGCATCATCATCACCCTCAATACGAATATCACCTTGCCAGAGTTCATTCCATAGTCGGCAATGGAAAGCCATCAGACGGTCGGCACCCTCGTGGATAGCGTAAGTGATTTGACGTTCAGACTCATTGTAAGGATCTACGAAGTCACGCTTGGAACAGATGGCACCTGCCAATGCAAAAGAATAGGTTTCTCCTTTTTTCAGAGATACGGTAAAAGATAATTGCTTGGAAGTTTCATCGTATGTCGGAGCAAAATTCTTACGGTCTTGAAATAAGAAAGCGGAAGAAGCAGCGACTTCTACTTGCCGGTGTCTGGAAAGGGCACTGGTTTGAAACACATCCATACGGAGGTTCGATTCAAATAGAGTGCGAAAACGGGATTCGGGATTGACATATTCATCGGGAACATCCATCCGGTTCATGACTTTCATAGTCAGTGATGAGAGGGCTTTTACCTCCACGCAGATCAATCCGGCATAAGGCATATTACGCAAGGCACAGATACTATAGGTGACCTTCGCTTTTTTATCTGCCAGAAAAGAAGTATTGTGGGTAGCTTCTTTCATATCAATCGTTTGCTTCCAGTCAGACAGACTATTTGCATCAATCTTCTTTCCGTCCAGCTCCAATGTCAACAGAAAAGGATTGATTCCTTTCAGTACCCGGCTCACGCCTTTAGGACCGTCTGTATCGAATACATGATTGAGAATAACATGTTGAATGGAAAAAGGCTCTTTCCAGGGGAGAAGGCCAATGCCACCATTAGCCATAGGAGCTCCTACGTAATCAGCATGAATATCTGAAGTATGGAGTTGCCACAAGTCTTTCTCGGAAGTAACGGCACGCATGGCCGTAAAAGAGCTTATCAATACCAGAATCAGTAAATTTAGTTTTCTCATGTTTTTCTATGTTGATTTGCCACATTAAATACGGGGTAAAGATAAGAATAACTATTTGAGAATAATCATAATCTGCTCATCAATACCCTTATCAGGCATTCGCACACTACATACACCGGTTTCTTTATCCCAATTCCATAATACAGATTCCGTATCATTCTCTAAATTATCTTCCAAGCGTTCCGTCTTAGCTTTCTTTATCTTCTTTCCTTTGGCAGTTACCTCTTTCGGAGCTTTCGCAGAATAAATACGGAATAATAGATTTCTCGGACCAGGGACAGTGTAACCTTTTCCTTCACGGGCAGAGACAGTCAATTCATATCCATTCGCCAAAGTATTACAAACAATCGGCGTTTTGACAAATTCATCGCGCTGATATCCTAAGTCTTCTCCTTCATCTTCGTAGAGAGTAAAGGCAGCCTGTGCACCCTCCTGTGCAGGGAAAACTTCAAAAGTTATTGGATATACCGGTTTTTCATGGGTATAGTTCATCACCGGCATGGTGGGGATGATAGAACCTTGCTTCACAAACATAGGAACGGAAGACAAGGGAGCATCAACCGTAGTCCATTGCTCTCCGGTGTAAACCGTCTTCTTGTTATTATAGTCAATCCATGTACCTTCGGGCAGATAGACATTTTTGGTACGAGCGCCTTTCTTCACCACAGGGGCTACCAGTAATTCACGGCCGAACATAAATTGGGCATCCGTAGAAAATGTTTCCATATCCATTGGGTATTCGAGAAACAGAGGGCGCATGATAGGCAATCCTGTATCATAAGCTTCACGGGCATAAGTATAGATATAGGGCAATAAACGATATTTCAACTCGATAGCCGCCTTTGCGTTCTTTTCTGCTTCGGGACCGAAAAGCCACGGTTCCACCGGATTGTCTCCCTCGTGGTGAATACGGCTCAAAGGATTAAATGCCCCGAACTGTATCCAACGGGTATAGAGTTCGGCCATAGCCGGATAATCTTCAATATCTCCACAGTAACCGGTAATGTCACAGGAAGAAAACGGTATCAGTCCTAAACCGGCGGAAAGCATTACGGGAATCTGATTGGCTAACTGTCCCCAGCCTTGCAACACATCATCTCCGTTCCCGCTATCACCTGTCCAACCGAACGTATAGCGTTGCAATCCGGCATAAGCAGCACGGGTCATTTGGAACACACGACGGTCCGGATTCCTCTTTTCAAATTGTTCTTTCACCACTTTATCCCAAGTCAATCCATAGACATTATGGATTTCATCGTGCATACCCAGATAGTGTTTCATGACGAGACGTTCCGTCTGCTCTTCGTTACTCCAGGCAGGTTCGCCCATGTCCGTCCAGAAGCCGGAGATACCGTCGTCAATCGGTTTCTGCTGATAGGTTCCCCACCAGTCGGCTACGGCAGGCAAAGTGAAATCCACCACTCCACAGTTGCCACCCCAAGGCCAGGGCATATCGTAGCTTTTACCGTTCGTACTGTCCTTTACAAAATAACCCAAACGATCTGCTTCTTCCCATTGCTTTTTGTTGGCTTGTGCAATTACCGGATCTTGAGATACTACTACCTTAAAACCCATCCCTTTCAAATCCGAAAGCATCTTCTTTGGATTCTCATAGTTTCCTTTGCGCCATTCGAAATCCTGCAGATATTCCGTCCAGCCGATATCCTGATAGATAATATCACAAGGAATTCCATGTTTCCGGTAACCCTCGGCTATTTCGCGACTTAGTTTTTCGCTTGTCAGCAGACCACGGCATTGAGCAAAACCCAGCGCCCATTTCGGCGGCATGATAGGTTTTCCCGTCAGTCCGACGTATTGACCGATAATTTCCTTATAGTCCTTGCCGAAGATAAAATAGTAGATCATTTCACCGTTCGGAGCTTCAAAGCTGTAATAGTCGCGACTTTCCGTACCGAACTTGAATTCCGTTTTGTACGTATTATCAAGAAAAATACCATACCGATAACTGCTCATAAAGAAAGGAATACTCTTATAGAGCGGATCTTCCACTATACTGTAACAGGGTTTGTCACTATTCCACATCTTATAAGATTCGCCACGACGGTCCATCTTTCCTGTCTTTTCTCCCAGTCCAAAGAAATGCTCGTCACGACGGAGCACTTTATATTCCGTCTTCTTCGTTCCTTCACTCACATGCCCCTTGTCGGCATAATCACTAAACAGGAGTTTCTGATACTTATCAAATATCTGAAGACTCAACGGAGACTTATTTACCCGAATACGCAATTTCGGAGTAAAGATCTCATAACAGGCTGCCTGTTCGTCCACATGGACGGTCCCTACATCTTCCAACTCTTCATTAATCACTGCGAAAGAGGCATTCTTCCGTTGCAGCTGTCCATCGGGCGAAAACCAAACTTTGACTACCGAAGGACTACAAAGCTGTAACTGCAACGCAGCACTGTCCGTCAGGTGAAAAGTCACCTGACGCCCTTGCTGTGTAAAAGAAGTGCATACCTTTACGTTATCTGTAGCACAAAGCACAGAGATAGGTAACAAACAAGCTATCATCCATCCTATTATTCTATTCATATTCGCACTATCCTCTTATTTATTCCGCATCTATCAGCCTCATTCATACTCTACTACCAACATTGTCCAATATTTCAATGACGGAAGTGTTACCTTTATCTCATTTCCTTCCTGAACGAAATCAAGCTCTTGAGAGACTCCGAAACGTGCATCCGGAGAGGCTACCCAAACTGTTCTTACCGTCCCCTTTACGCTTACCTTTGTTTGGGCCGATTCGATCAAAGAGGGTTCAATCTGCGTCGCATTAGAGTCACACCAATCCAAATGTACAGCATTGGTATAATTAAGGAAGTGAATCACGTCCCTACGATCAAAGCGTTTCCCGATAGTGGCAATCTGATTACGGACAGGGGGCCATCGATTGACGGTCATCTTCCCATCTGTAGAAGAAGCTGTAACTCCATAAAACTCTCCACCATCACGTAAGAGATTCTCATACCCGGTGATAAAATCATAATAAGTCACCATTGCTTTCTTCAGTTCCCCTTTCATTGCCAAGTTGCTGTTAGGGAAATACTCGGTAGTCAACATATGTTCTCCTAATTCCAGATGCGCACCACCCCATGCATGGATAGCGGCATTTGCCATTAATACACCAGGGGTATTGAAATAGCCACGCCCTTCACCGCCAAGCTTATAATTCATATAAGCAGCCAATACAGTTTTCTTTCCGTTCGACCATCGGTCATTGTTTGTGATAATATTTGAAAGGACGCTAAAGCCGTTATCGGTCGGCTTTTCCCACACTTCAGTATAAAGGAAATCTACCGGAGAGTTCGCAATCAAGTTTTCTTGACCATATTGTCCCACAGCATTCATCACCAACGACTTTTCCGGTTGAGCCTCTTTCATCGCCTTTATAAATACTGGGAAAGTAGCTGCGAGATCAACAGAGTTTCCATTATAATCATATAATTCTCCCCGACCACCTAACTGGTCAATCTGATAGCCGTCAAAATCAAAAACTTCATATACGTCGTTATTCTGCTGAGCCATATAATCTCTCCATTCCTGCAATGCCGGATTCGTCAGATAGATATTACTTTTGAAAGGAGAACCTAGCGGATGATAATCCTTGTTTCCATGCTTCTTGTCCTTAAACAGATACCAAGTTTCTTTCACGCCATCATCGGCCGCATCGCTCAAAGCTCCATAAGCAAGATTGTAGAAAAGAGATTTCATACCCCGTTTATGACCAGCGTCAATATATCCCTGTACGGTAGAACGGTAACAATCACGGTTGATAATATCTTTCCATACATCCATCGGAGCAGAAGGCGAACCTGCTAATGGCTTATGGTGTTTGTAATGCCAGTCCTGATACTGCACATAGTTAATATGATGACGATTCAGGTTATCCATTACCTTGTTAATCTCCTTTTCGCTCATTTTGCCATATTCGGAGAGAAATCCGTTGCGCGGAAAACGTGCAGGGTCGGAAGACACATCAATGGCAATGCTGCCCAGAACAACCTCTTCGCCATTCTCTACTGTATATAAGTCGACCATATAACCTTTAAAGTCATCTGCCGGCGGATTCCAACTCCATGACTTTCCGGTGAGGGGAGTTTCGGAAAGCACCTTGTTGAGATGCTTATAGCGAATGGTCACCTGCCCTTCGGGAAGATTGTTCAAAGAAAGTTGTACCGGTTCTCCCGGCTGATAGGCGGCTTTATCGGTAGACAGCAGTACGGTGATATAGCCGTCTCCGTAAGTAATAGGATTGTGCGAAGGCTCGTCGTTGATACAACCGGCCAATGAAAAAGCCAGGATACAAGCCATTATATATTTCGTCAGTTTCATAATTCAATCTGTATTAATCGTTATTTCTTTTGAAAATGAATCTCCTTTTTATAGGTATTGATAGTAACCTTAAAGGTTCCGGCATTATTCATATACCATTTATTGTCGCCCTTATCAGAAGAGAGATAACATGAGCCTGTAAACTCATCATACACTCCTTTATTATCTTCTTCCGCAACAAAGAATAAACCACCGTAATCACCGAATTGGAGAGGAAACTTTATCTGTCCGGTTCCCAATTCTCCTTCATATACAAATTCATTCTTGTTAGAGTTGCTTTGTGTAAGTTCTTTCACATTCTCCCAGTCAAAATCTCCGGATACTGCTTCTCCCATTGCCCAAACCTTCTCGTAAACTACAATTTGTTCCACTGTCAAGTCCTGGCTACCGACATTGAATGTCACAGCATATTTACTTTTATACGTCTGCTTCTCTTCTGTCACCACTTCAGTCCCTTCTTTGTCTTTTGAAATCCGGAAAGTACCGTCCTGCAATTCTCCATTATAAGTGAAAAGCTCTGGGTTCGAATCATCTTTTGTCATGGCTATCGGCGTCTTTCCTGCCGCAGTTCCAATCATCCAAAATTCACTGTTATCCGGTTCTTCACCATCCAAATTGGTGATTTCAATATCCAATGTATTCAGATTTACTTTCACCCGATAGCTGGCACCACGCTTGATATTGAATTTATTATCCGGCCCGTCATTCTCATCCTGACGATAAATCAGTTTATTCTCATCACTTCCGTCCCTGCCAAACGAAGGATAGAAATCGCTCTGCTGAGTCACAAATTTAAGTTCACCCGTTCCAAGTTCACCTTCCCAAACAAATCCATTAGGTTCACCGACTATCGGAGTCATCTTCGTAGCGTTATCAAGCGACCACTGTCCTGTAGTAGCCGAACCAATCATCCAAAGATTAGGATAAACCATCTCTCCGCCCAAATCCGTAATCTCAATATCCAATGTGCTTAGATTCAGTTTTATCCGATAGTTACCCGGAGTGCTTATCATAAACTTCTCATCCGGTTCGTCATCACTTTCCCTATATACAAGTTTATTCTCATCTTCACCATCCTTATTAAAAGAAGGGACAAAAGAAGTTTTCTGTAAGACGAATTTCAGTTCTCCTGAAAGAAGCACACCTTCCCAAACAAATCCGTTCGGTTCATCCTCAATTGATTCCATCGGAGTAGCATTATCCAGACTCCATCCGCCTACAGTTGCTCCACCAATCATCCACAGATTCAGATAACGTTCTATATAAGGTGTCAGTTTGAATGTAACGACAGGAGAAACCTGAGTAAACTCTTCATGCCCCAACACAGCAGCAGTCACACGAGCTTCAAACTCCAATGTTTCATCCAAAGAACTATTCCACACTTCTGCCAACAAGTCATTCATCTCTTTATGGTTAAATGCCAGAATACGGGAATCCGTTGCACCCATATCCTTTTTCAGTCCTCCTGCGAAATTGTTACCTTTCAAATCCATTTCAAGAACATAGCTGATACGGGAATCTGTTCCATAGTTACTACCAGCAGTCCAAGCAAAATGAAAAGCTTCCCTATCACTCATCAACTGGTTCAGTTCCACTACTTCGGACGATACAGACAATACCAAAGACTCACTTCCTTTATCTGTCTCCATCTCATCAGAAGTACACGAATTAAATACAAAGCCCGCCAATAAAGCCGTCAGAGCAATATATATCTTTGTTTTCATAATCTTTCTTTTTTACTATTAATATCCCGGATTCTGTTTCAAGTTTCCATTCGCCTCAATCTCTTTCAACGGTATAGGCATTAACAAATGTTTTTCCGCCGCATTGGTTTTTCCGATAGAGTGAAGGAATTTCAGAGCATAGTTGTCTTTCAGGCGAACCAAATCAAACCAACGGTCTCCTTCAAACGCCAACTCCATACGACGTTCCTGAATAATTTTCTCCCGCATCTGATCCTGTGTCAATCCTTCGATATCCGCCCGATTAGTCAGTCCTGCCCGTTTTCTAACCTCGTACAAAGGGGCTTCCGCATCAGTTGTCAAAGCTTGTTCATTCAACGCTTCCGCTTTCATCAGTAGCACATCCGCATAACGGAGTACCACAAAGTTGGCCGAACTGGTATTGTAATCCATAGAGATGGATTTCGGAACCAGAAACTTACGCAAATTGTATCCCGTTGTAGAATAAGAAGACTGATATTGCTTTCCGTCAAAGTCAGGACATCCCAAATAAAGAATAGTCTTATCTTTACGATTATCCCCTTCTTCGTACTGGCTGACGAACTCGGCAGTCGGCTGGTTCCATCCGTAGCCGCCCGCCACCATATCCGAATTACGAGGGCCGGTAAACGCACTCAACCAAGAAGATTGGTTTTCATTACTCCAGAAATCATAATTGGTCTTACCATAATACTGTACCTCAAACAGTGATTCAGGTCCGTTTTTCTTATTCGGATTAAAGTTATCACTATAATCATCATTCAAACGATAACCCAATTTCTGTATTTCCTCACAAAGACGTACAATCTCCGCATACTCCTTTCTTTGGGTCAGATACACTTTGGCTAGCAACCCCATCGCTGCGCCTTTAGAAGCACGTCCCAAATCGGAAGCGGAATAAGAAGATTTATCCGGTAGTAAGTTGATCGCTTCTTTCAAATCATCTTCTATCAACTTATAAATCTCTTCTTTCGAAGCACGGAAAGGTTTCAAATCATCTTCCGAAGTCTGCGGTTCCGTCAGTAAAGGTACTCCTCCAAAAAGACGAACCAGAATAAAATAATAATGGGCACGCAAGAATTTAGCTTCTCCCAAACAACGGTTTTTCAAACTTTGATCAATATTCATACCCGGAACGTTCTTAATAACGAAGTTGCAACGGAGAATACCCGGAGACGGACCGCGCCATACATCAAGCACACCGGCATTATCGGTGGTGGTTATGAAGTTAGCCATATCGGTAGTCTCTATGCCATCTGTACCTCCACCTGCACCGACAATACTGTTACCGGCCACGATATCCAGTGTCCACATACGCATATTATATAATTTGGGCCATTGAAGCGGTTGATAAGCACCATTTACGGCAGCTATCGCATCTTCCGCTGCCTGAAAACTCTTGGAAGTATCGATAGAGTCCCACGGTTCTTTATCAAGGAAACCATTACAGCTGCTCAATGTCAAGCCCAACAGGAAGCAAGGAAGTATATATCTGAACTTTTTCATATTTGTCAATCAATTAAAGGTTCTATATAAAAGTAGTTAGAAAGAAACAGATGCGCCGAACGTGATGTTACGGGCTACGGGATACACGTTATTGTCATTTCCCGATCCGGAAATTTCCGGATCAAGCCCCGTATAACGGGTTAATGTCAGTAAATTCTGCCCCGAAACGAAGAAGCGCACAGAAGACATCGCCGCCTTCTTGCTCCATGCGGCCGGTAAGGTGTAGCCCAATGTCACATTCTTCAGACGCAAGTATTTACCGTCTTCTATAAAACGATTTGAAACACGCCCGTTCTTATTCGGGTCACCGAATACAGCACGCGGCATACTGTTGCTCGTTCCTTCGCCACGCCAACGATCGAGAACGGTCGTCATCTGGTTCTGTGCTACGGACATGGCTTCCAAAGAGGCCCGGTTTGCGTTGTATATCTTGTTTCCCGCCGCCCCTTGCAGGAAGATTTCCAGATCGAAACCTTTCCAGGCAAATGAATTGTTCATTGAGAAAATCCATGTCGGAGTGGGACTGCCGAGATAAGTACGGTCTTTATCATTGATGATTCCGTCGTTATTCAGGTCCTTAAACTTAATATCACCGGCAGAAGTACGGTTGTAAGGGTCATTGCCTTGCGTCTGAATGGCGTAGCGGTCTACTTCCTCCTGTGTCTGGAAAATACCGTTCGTCACATACCCGTAGAAAGAACTGACCGGATGGCCGACTGCATGAATATTATTATCGAAATACATCGGGACATCCCCATTCAAGCGGATAATTTCATTCTTGTTGTAAGAAGCATTGAGAGACGTATTCCACGAAAATTCACCCACCAGATTACGGGAACTGACAGAAACCTCAAATCCCTTATTCCGCATCTTACCCGCATTGATCTTAGGAACATTGATATCCGAATATCCGGTAGAGATAGGCACTACCATATCTACCAGCATATCGTTCGTATTCTTGATATAAGCATCCAGACTAAGATTGATCCGACCGTCAATCATTGTCAGGTCGGCACCGACATTATATTGCTCCACCTCTTCCCAGCGAACATTCGGGTTTGGCATTACCGACGGGGCAATGGCATTTACTTGCGTACCATTGAAGTTATACTGAATAGTCTGAATGGTGGAAGCATACGCATAATTGCCCACACTCGCCTGATTACCGGTCAATCCATATCCCGCACGGAGTTTCACATCGCTCAACCAGAAACTCTTTTTAAAGAAAGGTTCCTCAGAAAGTCTCCAGGCAAGAGATACGGACGGGAAATTAGACCATCGGTTCTTTTTGCTGAAACGGGAAGAACCGTCACGCCGGATCGTAGCTGTCAACAGGTATTTATTATCGTATGTATAATTGATACGCCCTAAATAAGAGAGCAATGCCCAGTCACTTCCATTTCCGTTCACAGTCGGTTCGAGCGTACCATTATCCAATTGCTGCGCAGTAGGACTGATGAATCCCATAATGGAACCGCCCAAATACTCATACGTGTTACTCTGTGCAGAAGAACCTACCATCACAGTCAGTTGATGTTTCTCTGCAAACGTCTTATTAAAAGTCAGAGTATTGTCCCACAATAAAGTAAGGCTTTTGTTATACTTCCGGGAAGCATACGATTCCGGTTGGGAAATCGGCTGCCAGTCATACTTGGGCGACCAGCCTTTATCATCCCAAAAGAGTGCCTGTACTCCAACAATAGTTTTGAAAGTCAGCCATTCCCACGGTTTTACTTCGGCGTAGATATTACCCAATATATTGAAACCTTTAGTAGCAGTAGAGTTGGTCATCATCTTGCCGATAGGATTAGCAATATCTCCTACATACATCGGAAGCCCTACAGGACCTGCCCAAGAACCATCGTCATTCTTGATAGCCTGTGTAGGCAGTGCCAACATGGTATTTTTAATACTATACTCGCCCTTCTTTTTAATATCATGATTCAGCGAAAGTTTGTTTCCCATCTTCAACCAATTGTTCATCTGCGTATCCATATTGAATTGCACCGTATAGCGCTCATATTGAGTGGTACGTACGATACCTTCCTGGTTGAAATAAGCGGCAGATACATAATAAGTCGTTTTATCATTCCCACCGGAATAGTTCAGTGAATAGTTCTGGGTAGCGGCAGTCTGAAACAATTCATCTGTCCAGTTTGTCCCTCTGCCCAATGAAGTAGGATCTTCAAACAGAGGATTCTGCGGTTGACCGTTAGCTGTCATCATTTCATTATGGAGGGAAGCAAATTGAGTAGCATCCAGCAAATCAAGTGTACGGATAGCCTTTTCGATACCGTAAGAAGCCTTAAAGTTAAAGTGGGCGGCATCCGATTTCCCTTTCTTTGTGGTAATAATAATGACCCCGTAAGCTCCTCGCGAACCGTAAATAGCAGTAGCGGAAGCGTCTTTCAACACGTCTACCGTCTCCACATCATCCATATTAATCATGTTCAAAGGAACATCCGTCGGCACCCCGTCGATGACAAGCAACGGATCACTATTGTTGATGGAGCCGATACCACGTATCTTCATTGACACATTATCGCCCGGCGCACCACTGGAAATTACCTGAAGCCCGGTTGCACGTCCTTGTAAAGCAGCTCCCAAACTAGGAGAGGGTTGTTTCATCAGATCTTTGGAAGAAACGGAAGAGATAGCCCCAGTCAAGTCACTCTTCTTCATCGTACCGTAACCGATGACAACGACTTCATCGAGCACTTCGGTATCTTCTTTCAAAGTAATAGTCAGGGACGTTTTGCCATTCACCGGAACCGTCTGAGTGGCATATCCGATAAAAGAAACGGTTAGCATACTTTTAGGGGACACTTTCAGGGAGAAGTTACCGTCTATATCGGTAATCGTACCGTTCGTCGTACTTTCTTCTACTACACTGGCACCGATCACCGGCTCACCCGCAGCATCCACTACATGTCCTTTTATTGAAATCTGTTGTGCGAATGCACTAAGAGATAGGAACAAGCCCCACATTATTAATAAGAGGCGGCGTTCAAAGCCTTTCGACTTCATACTCTGTTTCATGTACATTAATTTAAAGTTAATATTAGGGTTACTTTTGTTTTTACTCTCTGTGTCATTGCTGAAATGACTACGAAACAAAAGTATCTACATTTTATACTGTTCCTTAAAGCAGATAGCAAAAATATAGTGATTTGCATAGCAAACAACTATATAAATCACTAATAATTAGATTATTAAAAAATAGTACACTAACTAAAAAAGTAGTGGTTTTCTTACTCTTCCACCTTCCCTATTTTCATTACTTTAGCCTCAAATTCCTCTCTTTCCCCCAAAGCTTTGTTACGGACACGTGTCCGGTAATTATAAATGGTAGTGACGGAGTAACGAAGGAATTGCGCTATTTTAGTGCTGTCCGTAATTCCAAGACGGATGAGAGCGAAGATACGCAACTCGGTGTTCAGTTGTTCTCCCGGTTTGGGTTGCATCGGTTCGGTAAGCAAGGCATTAAATTCATCCACAAAATTGGGGAAGAGTTGCAGGAAAGTCACGTCGAAGTTCGCATAAAACTCTTTCAGTTCTTCATCAAGGAACTGGGAAGATTTAATAGCCTTATATAGTTCTTCCACCCTTCCGGCAGCAGCAATCTTATTCAGGGAACGGCGGTATAAATCCATCTTATCGAGATAAGTGGAGCATTGGTCCATGTATCTCCCGATATATTCCTCCTTGATATAGTTGGCTTCCGAAAGCGTATGATTCATTTCTTTCAGTTGCGAATTGGAATTGTGAAGTTCTTCATTCAGTTCTTGCAGGAGCGTATTGGTATCGACCACTTCGCGGCGCGCAGCAGCTACCTTTTTCATCTGTTTATAGACAAAGAAAATGGCAGCCAACAAGAAAACGGAAAGCAGACTGATACATATCAACGAGATCTTCATTTCCCGTTGCTGACGTTCCGTCTTTAATTGATAAGCCTTGTCTATAATGGGAAAGACTTGCGAAATTTCCAAAGTACGAAGACGGGCATTACACAGGGTAGCATCTTCTAAAGAGCATTTCAGATAATTATAGGCACGGTCAATATCTCCCTCCTCGTAGACGAGCGAAGCAAGTTTACGTAAAGATACATATTCTTTTACTGCTGATTTCAAATCGGCAATAGCCGAAAGAGCCAGATAGTGTTTTTGTCCCTGTTTATCTCCTTTCAACCAGTAACCTTCGGAAATGGTATAGGCAATCATTGCCTGTGCATGGTCATCTAAAGAAGGCTTTCTGTAATATTCCATCAGCATATCAATCGCTTCATCGTATCGGGCATGAACAATACATTTATCGGCCATAACCAATGCGTGCCCCAGAGAGTCGGAAGCATTCACCTGCAAAAGAGAATCCCGATATAAATCCGTCATCCGATAATACTCTTTCTTTGCTTTTTCCGTAACGGCATAATCACCCATCAATCCATAAATAGTGCGGTATAAATGGTAATAATAGCCATAAAGATAATCAGGGAGTGTTTTCCTATCGATTTTCCCCAGTAACTCAAGGGCTTCTTTATACATTCCGGTAGTTCCCATCACTTCCGCCATATTCATAGCGGAATCATCCAGATAATCCTGTTTATTCAGGCGGTGTGCCAATTCCTCTTTCCTCTGAGCATATACAAAGGACGAATCCAAGTTATAAGCCCGGTATTCATCGAAAAGACGTCCGCAGAATCCATACCGCTGTTCATCGGAAGCAGCCTCAGCCAATAATCTCTTTAGATCGGTGATACGCGTTTCCTTTTCCACTCCATAAGTCCGACGGTTTTTGACGAGACCGTCAATCTCACGGAGTAACGCATCCGTACTCTTGTTATCTTTTGCACAAAGCAGGCCGGGAAAGGCGATTGCCAGAAGAATCAAAATTACTTTTTTCATAGTGCCGTATGTATTATAGTTGCAAAGATAAAAGTCTTTCAGAAACTTCCGGCTTTCAGGAGAAAATTATTGCAGGCGGGAAGAACAATCTTTATTAAAAAGAGGGAACAAAAACAGATGCATTATAAACATTATTCGGCTAATGACATAAAAAAGTACAAAGGTTTATATTCATCACTCTGGTGCATCAACACTCCAACTTTCTTTCCCTTTCTTTGTTCTTTCTGCGGGAATATGCTACTTTTGCATTATCTCATAAATATGAGAACTAAAGAAAGGAACAAATTATGGAAGAAGTAAAAAGAATCCCTTACGGAGTTTCCAACTTTGTGGAAGTGGTGGAACAGAATCAATATTACGTGGATAAGACTATGTATCTGCCGTTGTTGGAAAAACAACCTAGTAATTTGTTCTTTATCCGCCCCCGCCGCTTCGGCAAGAGCATCTTTCTGAGTATGCTCCGAACTTATTATGACATCGCCCAAAAAGAAAAGTTCGAAAAACGTTTCAGCAACTTATGGATAGGCAGTCGTCCTACACAGTTGCAAGGGACTTTCCAAATACTATTTCTTGATTTCTCCAGAGTGGGAGGTCTTGACGGGACACTTGCCCAAAACTTTGATGATTATTGCTGCGGCGGACTGGATGATTTCGCTTCTATCTATGAACCCTATTATTATCCCGGCTTCGAAGATGAAATGAAAGCGCAGTGTGGTACTACCAACAAATTGAACTTTCTGGACCGCAAGGCGCGTAATAACGGCTCCAAGCTTTATCTGATAGTGGATGAATATGATAATTTCACTAATGTGGTGCTAAACGAGCAGGGGGACAAAGTCTATCACGCCCTAACCCACGCCAGTGGCTTCTACCGCGAAATCTTCAAGAAGTTCAAAGGTATGTTCGAGCGCATCTTCATGACCGGTGTCAGCCCTGTAACACTGGACGACCTGACTAGCGGATTCAATATCGGTTGGAATATCAGTACCGATCATCAGTTTAATATGATGTTGGGATTCAGCGAGACCGATGTACGCGAGATGCTCCAATATTATAAGGATGCCGGGCAGTTGCCGGGCAATACGAATATAGATACGATGATAGATGAGATGCGACCATGGTATGACAATTATTGTTTTGCCGAAGAAAGCTTGGAGCGTGACCCAAAGATGTTCAACTGTGACATGGTGTTCTATTATCTGCGTCATTATATGACTTTGGGTAAATCCCCCAAAGAAATGATAGACCCTAATACTCGCACGGATTATAATAAGATGAAAAAACTTATCCGACTAGACAAGTTGGACGGTAACCGCAAAGGAGTGTTACGTAAAATCACTGAAGATGGGCAGATTGTCACCACGTTGACAACTACCTTTCCCGCTACCGATATTACCAAACCTGAAATTTTCCCCAGTCTGCTTTTTTATTATGGTATGCTTACCATTACTGCCACTCGCGGCAACTATCTGGTGTTAAGTATTCCCAATAATAACGTCCGTAAACAATATTACGAATTCTTGTTGGAAGAATATCAGGACAATCGACATATTAATCTGAACGACCTTGGCCTGATGTATTACGAAATGGCTTACGACGGCCATTGGCATGAAACGTTGGAATTTATCGCCCATGCCTACAAGGAAAACTCTTCCGTGCGCAGCGCTATTGAAGGAGAGCGCAACCTGCAAGGTTTCTTTACTGCTTACCTAAGTACGAATGCATATTACCTGATAGCTCCGGAAGTAGAATTGAACCACGGTTATTGTGATCTGTTCCTGATGCCCGACCTGATACGCTATGACGTGAAGCACAGCTATATCATCGAACTGAAATATCTCTCTGCCAAAGACTCGGAAGCGAAAGCCGAAACCCAATGGAAAGAAGCTGTAGAGCAGATAAAAGGTTATGCTACCGGTCCTAAGGTACGCCGGATGATATATGACACCGAGTTGCATTGCATCGTCATGCAGTTTCGCGGATGGGAGTTGGAGCGGATGGAAGAAGTCATATAGAAATTTATGACAAGCACCCATTAAACAACCGTTGTACAACTGCTATACTTCCATTGTCCCATAACCATTTGTACATTAACGTGCCGATATTGTTAACTTCCTACGGCCGTGGTGACTTCTTCCCACAGCCGTGACGAGTTCCTACCACAGCCGTGGGAAGATCTTGTCACGGCCGTGACGAACTAAAGATACCGGTACTTTAGTGGAATTATACTGGTATCCCAACATAAGTATACCAGCTACTCTCCCCATAAAGTCCCACTTGATTAATCTTAAAACAAGGCATTTGACAAGAAATCAAGGCTGACAATAAAAATGCATATCTTTTACTTTCAACCTATTATCAGCATCTATTGTCATGCGGTATAAAATTGGTATTCAACCACTTAAATATCATCCTGACAGATTGACAATAAAAAGAGCACAAATCGTTAAGTATAAGAACTTCCAGAGTGCATTTCAACATAAACTAACCTTTATAATTACATAATCTTATTTCGAGACGCAGATCAATGGAGAATAACCGGCCTCATCTCCCTCTACAGACACCAAACGATAATATTGCGTCTTTGTATCGTCTCTGCCTGTATCTTTATAACTGTTTGCCGAAGCAGATACCTCTGCAATCTCCTTCCAATTCCATAAATCCGTAGAGTGCAGAATCCGTACATTTCCCCCCGATACTGTACTTCTCCATGATATGCTTACTTCCTGTCCCCGTGTCTCAAAACGGGCAGTAATATCCTCCGGAGCAGATATTCGACGGGTCTTACACCACAAGGCACGACCTATCATTGGCAAATTCCCCGACAGTTTCCCTTTATTAATTTCCAGTACCTTTTCATACCAGTCTTTTCGGATATCAGTCAGTTGCATATGGTCATCGCGTACATAATTATCCATATATTTACCTTCGTAAACGCCATTAATACGTCCCGGGAAACGTCCCTGTCCATCTCTCGTGCAAAATACGATATCAAACATTGTATTAGCCAGTTGCTCCATTATTTCATCAATATACGGGTGACGACCACTCAAATAGATATTATAAATCACATTAGCCACTAACGAAGCATGATTCAAGTCTTCTGCATGTTTCACTTTATCGGCTACTTTAGAATAACGCCATTGCAGACAGGTAGTACCGGATTCAGAAGTCTTAGTCCAGGAATCCTTGATAAAGAATTCCAGATTATCACGTACCACCCGGTCATATAAGTCAGCCCTTGAAGTATTTCCCAGTATCTCATGACATTGCGCCATATACGTTAATCCGTCACAAGCCATCAGAGCCTGATTCCAGGCAATAGGTTCAATTAAAGCAGTACTGCTCCTGCGATAGAAAACCTGGTCTCCCGGATGAACAAATCTTGTCAGCCAAGTATCATAAATCTCATCACACATACGCAGATATGTTTCCGCACGTTTCTTGTAAGTTGTACCATAATAATAACGATCGTTGGCGGCCACTCTCTGATCCCAGATAGAAGGAGTTTGCAGAATAAGTCGTGCACAATAGGCAATACGTGCCAACACGGCTCCCTGTTCCACTGCCCCGTCAATTTTTTCTTCATCCGCTCCGGTAGACGGCCAGATATCATTCGGCTCACCCGTCCACCCCACTATACGAAAATCTCCACCGGGTTGTCCGTTACGGGTATAAAGCGCAGCATCGGCATACTCAATCACCCGGTTCAGGAATGTCAGGTCATAAGTCAGTTCAAACAATCGTGTGCAAGCTCCCATACTCTTGCCTAAAGTACGGAATACCCACGTATTATCATATTGGGGAGTAACCGGTACTTGCAAGGCAGAATTATATATCATATACCCCTTGAAGGCATCAAGTTCTTCCTTAGTCAACATCCCTTTCGCCGACAGTACCAATCTGCTTGCCGCCTTGATACCATCATCATAATTATAGCGTTTATAAAACCGTTCTTTGTCTTTTCCATTCGAAGAAGCTGCAATTTGAAGCCGGTCATTCTCTATCTTGAACTTCCGCACATCATCATTATTATAATAAAGCAGATCACCTTTTGTCTCGTAACTACCCGTATGCTCTATTTGCAAACGGTCGCCTCCAGCCGAATATATATCCTGCCGATAGGTGAAGTCGCTGTTAAAGGTCAAATGACGTTCTTGTCCGTTTTCCAGGTCATCAGTATCTTCTTCTATCCATATACCATCCACCGGATTCACAGCAGGAGCCACCGGTTTGACAAACAACGGCGGTTCTTCCATCTTCTCATCATCGCTACACGAACATAATAAGAATCCGCCCAGCAATATAGCTCCAAGATTGAAACACATAGTCTTACAGTTCACTCTATCAAAAAGAGAAATCGAAAATAATTTCATAATCAAAATGTTTTCATTCAGTTTGTCATAAATCTCCAGGTTACTTTCCCTATATTATCGGGATATCCCTTTTTCGCCCTGCCAATATTTCCTTTCAATTTGCCTTCCGGAGTACGGCTGACGGTAACAGAACGCCAAGAATACGCCCCATTTTCATAATTAAAAGTCTCTCCATCGTCATCATACAGGCGATAGCTGCTTTCCGCCATACCATAATGACGAATCTCCAGATTTATTTTCTCACCTGCCTTAGGAGCATGTAGCTTCGGTTCCATCATAGGAATGATCGCCCCATCTTTTACATAAACCGGAATACGGTCCAAACCCGGCTTCACTGTTATCACTTCTCCGTTACCGGCATATTCTCCTGTGTAAAAATCATACCAATTACCTTTCGGCAATACCACCGTACGCTGCGTCTCCCTCTCAAACATCGGGGCTACCAGCAAATATTCTCCCGCCATATACTGGTCTTTCACTTCCTTGCCCACAGCTTCCAAATAAGGATTATCCTCCAGGTTCTTGTTCTTTACCTCCTCCTTATAAGTCGCTCTGCCGGACTCAAATCCGGGTTCCAAGTTCATTGCCCGGAAAGGCGGCGTCCCTTCAAAATGGTATTTGGCAAATTCACTGTACCAATAAGGTATCATCTGCATACGCAACAAGGCATATTCTCTGACTTGTTCCGCCACCTCAGGAAAGGTCCATGGCTTCGTCCCGCTTGCCCAAGCGTTTATCATTGCCATCGGTGAAAAAACCACTGACTGAAAACGGCGTAACCAATCCTCAGCACTTTTCGAACTACGGACCTCCGGTGTCCAAAGTACTCCGCAAAAGCCGGAGTTGACCAATGCCGTGATAAAATCTCGATGACTGTAATAATCGTTGTAAAGCACATACGGAAATGAGTTTCCGCCACCATTGGAGGCGCGTACCAGACCGAAAGTGCGTTGATTATGCTTCTTGTAGATATCGGCAGTAATCCGTTGTACCCATAAACCATAGGTCTGACGCAGTTGTTCGGCAGACAAACCGGAAGGGAACGTAGCTACATCCGGCCATATATAACGGTCGTATCCGTCCACCTCATCTATTTTATATCCACTGACCCCAATGGTAATATGCTCCTTTTCCAGCTTGTCCGTCCAAATACGTCGTGCCTGTTCCATTCCCCAATCAGGCACAATTCCACACCACACTGTATGCGAACCGCTATATGGATACATATCCTTATAAATTCCCGAAGCGGGAGACACGTACGGATTTGTCCACAGATTGATGCGTACCCCTTTCTTCCGCATTCGTCCGACGAATGCTTCCGCATCCGGAAAACGCCCTTTGTCCCATTCAAACGAACAAGGGTAAGCCTTACTCTGCCAACCGGGTTCCAACCCGATGAAATCCAACGGATATCCCTTTTCTTCAAACTCTTCCGCCTCTTTTTCCACCTGTACCGCGTCATACAGTTTCTGCGTCCGTTGCGTAAATCCCAGTCCCCAACGGGGAGGTAATGTTCCACCGCCACATAACAGATTATAGCGACGTATCACATCCAGCGGAGTAGGTCCGGCAAACAGGTAAATCTCTACCCCCTCTGCCGGTATCAGAATCTCAACCGCATCGGAATATTGTTGCGAGCTCCAGCTTTTATCCGTATTACGGTCTTTGGCAACCGGTTTTTCCGGACTGTCCTTGCGAGCAGCCGAACCGGCATAGACCGTCAGATAGCGAGCGGAATTAATAAATACACCATACCCCGCACTAGACACATAGAAAGGCACAGGTGCATGAGTCCGCCCCGTATCTTTTCCACCATAGTGGTCGACGTGCAAATTCAGAATCTTCCCTCTCTGGTGCACCGTCTGAAAATTCAGCCCGAAACCATACAATTGCTCTTCCTTACGAAGCGGTAACCGTAACATCGCCTTACCGGCTTCAATCCGGCTGACAACCCCGCTCGCCATAGCAGGTAATCCAACCTCCGGAAGTAGCTTGAAACCTTCTTTCAAAGGAGCGGCCCCCGAAACTCCCAACAATGAATACGCTTCCGGCTTGCCGACCATTCCTTTCCATACGCCCGGCTCCACCTGCTTCCACTGAATCTGTCCACTTGCCGTATATAAAGCCAGCCAACAGGCCACAATACTTATTAGTCTTTTTATTTTCATTCTATTCCCAAGATTAAATTACTCCATTTCTCAACTGCTATTATTCTGTTCTCCAACTGTCAACGTACAGTGAAATCCAGCAATAATATTTCTTTCGGGCGGAGTGTCAACGAAAGGACATCACCATAATGATACTGTTTCTGAACACCCTCCGACTTATTCTCCAATACGGAAGTAACCCGATACACTTTCTTCGAATCCGGTATCAAGCCCGTCTTACGATCCAAAGTTATCTTATATTCACGTTGTTCCGCCGAAGGATTATGAATGGAGATATATCCTTGTTTATCATTCCAGGCTGTATAACCGTAAACTTCATTCCTCTTCGGATTTCCTCCGTGCATCCGCACTCTTTTGAATGTAGGGAATGCCTGATAAGTCCATTTCAATCCTTCCGCCAATACATCCCAATCGGTAGCCGACAGACTGTCCGTTTTGAGGTAAAGTTCGACGAATCCCGTACCACGGCTCAGGTTCATAAAGAGATAATCTTTAAAGCTCTTGCGGTCCTCGTTGGCAGTCACCTTTTTCGGTTCATGGTTGAAGATAGAGTTCATCGGGAATTTGGTGTTCTCCTGTTCCCAAATCTGATGATACACATGATCACGATACACCAACTCTCCCGTACGGTCTTTTCCTTTCGCTGCGTCTCCAGCATTAATCAGCCATACTACATCCACATAGGACAGCCACCACGGACTTAAATAGGCTGCATTGGTGATAGCGATAAAAATATCCGGATTCACTTTGTGCAGGCCATCAAAGATTTTCATCAGACGTTCTGTTCCGGCCACTAAATAATAACTTTTCAGCTCATCATATTTCGGGTCATTAAGACGTTCATCACTAGTAGAAAAGCCATCCAGACCAAGCTGCGGCATTGCCGGTGTGCCCCGTCCCTGCAGTTCAAAATCACGGATATTCAAGTGACCGAACAAACCGTCGAACTTGAAATAAGAGACTCCATGCCGTGCCAAGTCAATCACACGGTCTTCCAACTTGCCCATATATTTCTCTCCGGTCATGGACATACCATAGGAAAGAGCTTCAAAACCATATCCCCTCATCCTGTCCACCATCGGACGCGCACCGAAAATAGACGCCGGACTCAACCAGATTCCTAATGTGGAACCTGCTTTCAGCACCTCCTTCCGGCTGTCCTTAAAGTAAGGAGCAAACTTATTATTAATCTTCCAAACCGTATCCGCCCACGTCACACTCTTACCTTTGTCCTGCCATCCGTCATCAATCACGTATGCATTGAGCGGACGACATCCCCGACGAACTACCAATTCGTCATGTACTTTTCGAAGGCTCTTGGCAAATGTCTCTTTAGATACCCGCCCCCCATAGTCGAACCAACTGTTATATTGTACCTGCAAGCGGGCAGGACGACGACGAATACGGTCAATGTAGCAAAAGAACGTATCATCAATAAAGTTCTTATCATCCGCCATCCCTACCACGCTCCGGTAAGTGGTGTAGCGCTCATTAGGCAACAGTTCCCTGCCACGGAGATAACCACAAGTAATCGTGTTACCTTCTTCCACCGTATTGAAGGCACCCGGAAATTCCATTCCCCAGAATGTAGCCGTTGCCGTTGTATATACCGGCTGTCCCAGTCCCGGTTTCCATCCACCGGATTTCCGCGCTGTTATCAATTTCAACTTATAGTTCTGAAATGCGTCCTCAAAAGCAATGGACTCCACATCTATCTTTTCCAGCGTCACTTTCTTTCCGGAAATTATTTCCAAATACTTGTGTCCGTAGAAATTGTCTTCTGCCAGTTCGTAACAAACATCAACAGTGAGCTTATGTGTCTTATTCTTCAAACGAAAACGATAGCTTTTGATAGAAGAAGAAAACTTCTTATCCACCGACTCCACCACAAAATCCTTTGCAGTCAGTATTCTGTCTGTTCCCTCCTTATCAGTCCCTTCAGAGATGCGCAGAGCAAACTCCTGACAAGAAACCGGAACCAAATTGGTCCCGGCTTGCTTGTTGACTATTTGTTGAGTCGACAGAACTCCATCCTTGACGGCAAGTGTCCGCGACATATAAGGATTTTCCAATACATACACTTTCTCAACGGCATGAACAAACCCCACAGAGAGAAAAATTGCCAGCAAGAATCCTTTTACAAATATTCCTTTCCTCATACTACTTATTTACCGATAGCTGTTGCCCAATTATTTGAGAAGCGGAAACTTCCGACAGCTCCATCACAACCTCTACGATAGCGGAAATAGATACCCTTGATAGCATTCTTAATTTCTCCCGGTTCACCTTTCGCTACCAGTTCCGGAGTAGGCTCTTCCGCTGTCAACTGAGGATCAATAAACAAAGACATCTCTTGTTTGGCAATATCCATCTTCAACACCAACAGATGAGTTTTGTTAAAATCGTACGATTTAGATTCTGCACCAAGCTTGCGTGCACCTACACCAAATATAAGTTTACGATCTTCACCACGTTTCACATATACCTTACCACGCGTTGCATTACCAATATGGCTGACATTCATTCCGACCAGTTCAGCGAAACCACCGCCTGTTTTCTTCAAGTTGACAAGGAAAGCCAGGTAATAAGCTCCTTTACGGAATTCATTCTTGTTGTCCGACAATGAATAAACACTGACACAACTACCTTTGATATCGTTAGGAAAACCTCCCAAACTAATGGCAGCTCCTCCTTCGGGATAACCATCATAAGTAAGTCCGTTCACAATTACCGGACTTGGTATTTCCGGCACTCTTTTCTGGTCGAACGCCCCGTTCCACGTATTGATACGGATCGCTTCCGTTGCTTCCTGATAAATGCCCTTTTCCAGTTTATCTCCCGGCTTGTAGTCCTTTAAAAACTCATTTCTCAATACTTGTGCATTGGCTGCCAATGCTGCCACAGCGAATGCGGCTAATAATACTACTTTTTTCATGGTTATTGTAATTTATTTATATTAATTTATTCCTTTATTTGAGAAGATTCTTTCTCAAAATAGAAATTAAGAGTCATAGAAGATTCCTCCAAATTTACCTCAAGCAATTCAAATAAGCCAAATCTCTCTACTTTTTTACCAGTAGTCATATCCATAACAGCAACGAATCCCACATCACCTACTTCCATAACATCTTCTGTGGCAGCTACACCTTGCTCATACCGGATAGAGGGTTTATTTACTTTAAATAATCCCTCACTATCAGCTTTTGATGTAGAAAGTGGTACAGTCTCCAATAATTTACCGTCATCATTCTTGACCAAATCATGATATTCCTTTTGCGCACCAGTTGTTCCTATTAAATTGCAAAATCTCAACTTCAACCCTGATTTTGGAATAAGCTTTCCTTCACACTCAAAACCCTCTACAAAATTGGCAGTAGCATTTAAAGTTTCTATTCGTAACCTAGTAGAAGTAGAAGTCATATGCAAATGAATAATATCGCTATTCGCTTCAAACTCACATGGAGTATAAGAAAGACCAGTAATACCGCTTATAAAGTTTACTTTAGGACTCAAATTCCCATATAACTTTCTTTTCTTCCAAATATAATTAGCAGACTCTTTCACCCCAAAATCACTCCTAATCACTTCCTTTTTGTTCTCCTGCCAGTACACAATAGTAATTGTATTATTGATACTTGCTTCAACCGTACTTGGAAGTGAACAGATCAACTTCATTTTATCATCAGATAAAGTACTAGTGATCTCTGTTCCATTAAACAGGACTTTCTCTACCTTATCCAAATTATTTCCTGTTATTTCAAATGTAGAAGTTCCAAGCATTACACTAGCTAGGCACTCTACATTTTCCGGTTTAACTTTTTTTGCAGCAAACTCATCAGCAGAATCGCTTTTTCTCCCTTCTACCATATCATCTTTCTCTCCATAGCGATATATCAAAGTGATCTTCACAGCTTCTTCTTCCTCATAATAAGGAACAGTAACTTTTAATACTGTGTTGTTTGAGCTTTCTTTATCAATAGTGGCTTCAGTCGTACCAAAAAGCACCTTTTCTACCAAATTCAGATCTGTTCCCTCTAATGAGACTGACTCAAAGAAATCTGCCTCAAGGGAGGACACGTTTTCCAACCGAGGAGCACGCGGAGTTACCGTGAAACTTTTCTCTGTATCCTTTTTTACTAGTTGACCATTCCCATCTGTATACTCCAAAAACAAATTTACAGACTCTCCTATTACTACTTTATAATAAGGAACTTCTACTTTCAGCTCTGTTCCCGAAGCGCCCTCAACAGCTCTGGTAGCCTCATCCTCTCTTATAATTTTTGCTTCAACATTACCGAAGAAAACCTTTTCCACTATATCTAGATTTTCACCTTCCAGCGTAATAATATCCAAATAACTAACATTATCCTGTGGCACTGTAATCAAAGAAGGTACCTGAAATACTTCATCCACCACAAATTCACTGACCGTTTCGGCAGTCCCATACGGAGTAGTTACTTTAATCTTGCCCCCTGTCACCTCTTCCGTAGTCATCACTTTTATCTCTGTATCCGTAGCCTCACCGACAAGTGCTACCTCCTTTCCGCCTATGGTTACTTCACTCACTTCTTTCAAATCGGTACCGGTTATTGTAATTGTTACACCAGGCACCCCATGAGGTGGAACAAAGTTAGTTATAGTAGGTGCAGCTGGAACCGGTTCTTCCGGTGCTCCGTCTTCCTTGTCATCACTACATGACACTGCGAACATCAATACACTGATAATAATTGAAGTCCATTTGCTTATTTCTTTTATTATATCTTTCATTGTTGTCATTTTCTTATCTTTAAAAACTCATTTTTCAGATCCCATCCTTCCAGAAATCATTATTTTTTCTCGAAATAGAAGTCAATTGTCATCGTACCATTTGCATCGGCAGCGGAAGTCCTGCTCACACTTATCAACTTCACAAAACCTATCTGAAGAACTTCCTTATAGTTCTTGTCCGTAACCATCAACAAATTAATACCACCAGTCGTAATACCTTCATCATTACTTTCGTTATATGGCAAACCACCAGTTCCACCACTCATATCATCTTCCGCCTTATAACGAATAACCTGTTTCTTTGTGCTATATGACAAACCTGCCTCAGCTGCCTTCTCTGCATCAAAATACTCCAACGTACCCTCATTGATCATTTTAATGAATTTGGCATCTGCTTCATTGCTCTCTTTGAGCTTACGGAATCGCAGTGGCACCCCGTTTGCTCCCGAAATCTGATTTCCATTACAAGTCCATCGTTTATCCAACAAACCACCGTCTTTCGGATAAAGTGAACCAAAGTTCAAGCCGTTAGCACCAGGATATAACGCCAAATGAATCTTACCTGCATTCGCTTCAAATTCACAAGGTGTATATGACAAACCTGTAATTCCACTAAAGAAATTCACATTCGGGTGTGTAGGTCCATACAGCGTTATCCTCTTCCATACATAACAAGGAGATTCTTCCAGAACGATATTACCAACTGATGTCTGCATTTTTCCACCAAAATAAACAAACTCAATCTTGGCATTATCATTAACTTCAAAATCAGTCGGTATCAAACATGTTAATTTATCCGATGTAGCTAGCTCAACAGCCAATTCACGACCTTCCAACAAAATTTTCTCAACCACATTCAAATTACTACCTATAATATCAAATGTAGCTCCAATAAATGCCTTTTCGGAAATTGAAGTAACAGACGGAGCAGTTGCATCCAATGTGAATGCATTTTCAATCACCAATTCCGTCGGATCTACGCCATAATTATACTTCAGCACAAGATCTACCGCTCCATCAGACTCATAATAAGGAACAATAATCTCTATCTTTTCATCCGACTGTAGCTCAAAATCACTTTTCAAAACAGACGCCTTTGTCCCAAAGCTGATTTCATTTACCAACTCCAGATTCTTACCTTTAATCACCATTGCAGCGAAGACTCCCGTTTCCTTAGACCATTCCGTCACTTCCGGTCTAAGATACTCAATCACAAAATCTTCTTCAGCGATAGCTGTTCCATAAGGACTGGTTACTTCTATCTTACCAGAAAGATTATCTTTAGTAATCTCCGCCATTACCAATGTGCGGTTCACACGAGTGACATTTGCTTCAACTCCACCGATTTTAATGGAAGTAACATCTCTCAAATGAGTACCCGTAATGCTGACCATCGTTCCAATTTGTCCGATTTTAGGAGTAAACCCTGTAATTTCGGGTGGGGTGGTATCCAAAGGATCTACGTTCAAGGTTTCATGGCAAGCCGTAACAAGCACTAATACGCTCGCTATAACAGAAACCCACCCTATTATTATTTTATTTATATTCATCATGTCTTTCAAGTCTTTTAATTTACACAACTGCTTTAATAACCGACATTCTGTGTCGCATTCGGAGCCGAAATCATCACATTATAAGGAATAGGCAACAGCAACTGCCAGTTCTCCAATTTAGGATTCGGTACATACGTATTATATTTTTCATTTCCATAATAGTCGCTCTTACTACCACTACTTTGATTTCTTACCTTTTCCGTACGTAAATGGTTTTCCATTACTTCGATAAACTGGTTCGTACGCACCAAATCAAAAAATCTTTGGTTCTCCATAGCAAATTCCAGTCTTCTTTCTCTCGCCATCGCCGCACGATACTCCACACGGTTGGCAGGGGTTATCGCATCCAGTCCGGCACGCTCACGGATATCATTCAAATACCCGTTCGCTATATCCGTCGGTCCGTTCAGTTCATTCTCAATCTCTCCCAACATCAGCAACACATCGGCAAAACGAAGAATCGGCCAGTCATTTTCCGCATCATAACGTACAGTCACCTGAGAATAATATTTCCTCACCCAGCCTACATGCTGAAGAACTCCCAGTTTGCTCGTCCAGGTTTCACTCAAAACCACTTCCATACGTTGGTCACCTGTCTCCGATTTATACGCATCAATCAAATCTTCTGTCGGACAATTATAACTACTTCCACTCCCATAAATTACCGCGTCTTCGCTAGACGATGGAGCGAAATAATTGGCAAACGGAGATCCCAAGCCTTTACCACCAGCAAGATAACGGCATACGAATATCATCTCCTTATTCATCTCATTGGCCGTACTGAACAGATTTGCATAAGCACTGCCCGTCAGTCCGCTATCAAGCAACAGTCCATATCCGCTATTCTCCTTCACATCTTCCAACAATATTTTTGCCTGTTCGAGCATCTTTGTGATTTTCCCATTATTGGAAAGTGTCAGATATACCTTAGCCAGCAACGTTTTCGCTGCCCACTGGTCGGCACGTCCCAAATTTTCATCATCATACTTTTCCGGTAGCTCTTCAGCTGCAAACTTCAAGTCTTCCTCAATAAAAGCATATATCTCATCTCTCGAACTACGTTCCGCCTGCTTGGCAACCTCCGGAGAAATCCGCTCACTCACCAGAAATACAGGACCATAAAGACGGACCAGATTGAAGTAGTGATAAGCCCGGATGAAACGTGCTTCCGCTTCAAACTGTATTCTCATCTGAGGATCGTCCGCACCGTCCAAATGCTGCAACACAGTATTGCAATTGGCTATATTGTGATACACCGCTTCCCAATATGCGTTGTTCAACGCATTGGACGTTTCCACCTTATAAATATCCAGGTGAGTAATCTCCAAATCCGTACTACCCGTAGGAGCCTGATTACGGTTGCGCGAGTTGTCCGAACGCACCTCTGTTACAAAAAACTCCCTATCCAACGCATCTTGAATACCATTGTAACAAGCAATTACAGCCGAGTTCAATGCTGTGGTGCTATTATAGAAACCATCGCTATCCATTTTATCATACGACTCCCTATCCAAAAAGCTGTCACATCCCCAAAAGACCAACAGAATTGGTAAATATCTAAATACTCTTTTCATCGCTTGCCATTTTAAAAGTTAATGTTAAGTCCTACATTATACGTTCTCATAATTGGGAACGCTCCTGCCTGTGCACTATTCTTCACCATTGCGGCACGACTTCCGGAACGTGCTTCCGGGTTTACACCCCGATAGTTGCTTGACATCAGATAAAGCAGATTCTGTCCCGTAGCATACACACGCAACCCAGAAAGTCCCATTTTGCGCAACATCTTTTTCGGAAAAGTATATCCGACAGTCACATCACGCAATGCCATAAACCCGGCATCTTCAATCAGATAATCAGTAAGGAAGTGAGAGATACCGAAATCACGGTACGGCACTTTCCCATTTCCCGGATGTTCCTCACTCAACCATCTTCCGGACATATACTCTGGTGAACGGTCATTAAATTCATTATAATTTCCGTTGGCGTTGAACACCTTTCCGCCCACTTGTCCTTGAATGACAAATGACAAATCAAAATCTTTATATTTCAAAGAGTTAGTCATCCCCCAAATAAAATCAGGATAAGGAGAGCCTAAAGGCACGCGATCGTCATCATTGATTACACCATCTCCATTAGTATTGGCTACGCGCAATCCTCCCGGACGGTCAGACACATGATGCGGGTTGTTGTTTATTTCTTCCTGCGTCTTCCATACACCAACCGTTTTGTATCCATAAAACTGAATCAACGGTTCACCCACTCTCGCAATATAATACTGTTTGTAGTTTCCCGCAGTAATCTGTTCTGCCGGTCCGCCTAAATCGAGTAAACGGTTGCGCGTCATAGATATATTAAATGAAGTATTCCATTTGAATTTACGACCGTTGAAATTATATGTAGTCAGTTCCACTTCAAAGCCCTTGTTTCTCAATTTTCCTTCATTAGTCCATGCCTTATTGTATCCGGAAACACTGTTAACCGTTTTCTCGTAAAGCAAACTCTTAGTAATCGCATAATAATAATCGAATGTAATACCAATACGATTTTTGAAAAGCGCAATATCCAATCCGAGATTGTATTCTCCAGTCTGCTCCCATTGCAATGCCGAATTACCTAATGTTTTAGAATTATTGGCAAAGCCCACGATGACGGAACCACTTCCGGCACCCAGCACATAAGGAGCAGGATCAAGCAGATTGGTATTCGCATAATTAACGATGGCATTCGTTCCTGTGATACCGTAACTACCTCTAATCTTCAACTGATTCAGCCAAGGAACGTTTGCCTTGACGAAAGGCTCTTCTGAAACCCGCCAACCACCTGATACGGAAGGGAACCATCCCCAGCGATTATCTTTACCGAACTTTGAACTACCATCCGTACGAATAGTAGCCGAGAACAGATAACGGTCTTTCAACGCATAGTTTATACGGCCGAAATAAGATACCATCGCATCATCACTTTTCCATGTTCCGGTACGTAAAGAAGTACCTTCATACTGATCGATTCGTCCGGCAGCACTCAATGAATAGATATCATCCGTCATAAAATCAAACCCGAGAATACCTGCCTTTGTGGTCGTATTCAGATAGACAGAAGCACCCAACAAAGCGTCAATAGAATGTATCTTCTTAATTTTTGTGCTATAATTCAACGTATTTTCCGAAGATAAACGAACAGTCTTATTATTGGAATAATACCCACGACTAGGATCCGAATCATTCACCGCGCCTTCTTTCCGGTAAACAGTCGACTCAGAATAATTCAAATTGTAGCTATTGGAAGAACGGAATTTTAATCCTTTCAGCAACTTAATCTCAATATATCCCTGCAACTGCATACGATATTGCTCGGACGGTTGCGAGATACTTTCCAATGTGGCAAGGGGATTATTGTTGTTCGAGTTCCAAGGAGTAGCCCTCAAATCCGTAACCTCTTCTCCTGTCTGCGGATTGATGCCGGAATAAAGCATATTGCTAAAATGCGCACCTTTAGTATACTCGCCTACCTTTCTACCGGTAAGTGCTGCCGTGTATTCGTTGTGGCGTGCAGGCATCCACGATGGAGTACGCACAAATCCCATATAATTAGCTCCCGGACGTTCCGACTCCGTGTAAGTAGGGGCTATATTCACTCCTACCGTTACTCGCTTGGAAAGATCAGCGTCAATACGCGCCCTGAAGTTATAACGTTGAAAGTAGTTCTTTTTCAACATACCTTTATCATCCGTATAAGCTCCGGACACGAAATATCGCAACCCTTTAGCTCCGCCACTAACGGAAAAATCGGCACTGAAAAAGAACGGATTACTGCGGAATGCTTCATCCTGCCAGTTTACATCACTGTTCTCCGCAATAATATACTGAGCAATGTCACCGGAAGAAAGAGATTGTCCGGTCAACTCATAATCTGCTATCCGTTGCTGTATATACTCTTTTGCATCCAACATCGGATAACGTTTGTATTCTTCCCTCATACCCCATTTCAATTTCAAGGAGTATTTGGGTTTGTTTGCCGTACCGCTCTTAGTAGTAATCATAATAACGCCATTTGCCGCACGCGAACCATAGATAGCAGCAGAAGCTGCATCCTTCAGAATCTCAATACTCCTTACATCACTCGGATTGATAGCGTCAATGCCGTCATCCATCGGGAAACCGTCTACGACAACCAACGGAGCACTGCTTGCACTAAATGAAGAAGTACCACGCACCATAATATCCGGTTCCGCTCCTACTTCTGAAGTAAGATTCAGAATCTGAACACCGGCAGCTTTACCCATCAGCGCCTGGTCCAAACGGGAGACGGGCATATCTTCAATGCCTTCCGTATTTACTTTAGTAATACCTCCGGTCAAATGGGATTTTTGCTGTACGCCATAACCCACAACGACTACCTCGTCGAGTTGTTGCAAGTCCTCATGCAACACCACGCGAATATTCTTTTTATTCTTCACAGAAACCGTTTGTGTTGAAAACCCAACATAAGAAAACTTCAAAGTAGTCTTATTAGCAGGCATACTGATGGAAAAATGACCATCTATGTCGGTGACAGCACCGGAAGAAGCACCGACCACAAAAACCGATACACCGACTAACGGATCGTTATTGCTATCGACAACCGTACCCTTCACTGTCACCGATTGCTGAACACCTTCACTTCCCGGCGAAGAAGCTAAGGCGGAAGTTCCAAATATAAATACCATTAATATAGTACTTATTAGAAAGATAGGAATTCTTTTCATATTACAATGTTTTTCATATAAATGTTTGCGGAGAATCAAATCAATCCCTTCTTGGCCAGAGAAAGTTTTGCTTCATTCTTCCAGTTACAAAAATAGGGAATAGTCCATTGACGTGATTTATAGAATCTTCCAAAGAGTTGTAGAGAAGGTTCCACGCTTGCAATATTCCTCCCAATTCTTGTAAAAATAGCCCAGAGACGGGTATACAACGTAAAATAAGCCTATTAGCAAAGACTATTACCCATTTTTTTATTATTTTTGCTTCATCGTAATTAGGCACCCCAAATATAATTCATTTATGAAAAAGCTACTATGTATTTTAGTCGTTTCTATACTTTCGCAAGTCATTTTTGCGGCTCCAAGATATCATTTCTCCAATTTATCCGTCAAAGACGGGCTATCGCAGTTGAACGTCACCTGCATATATCAAGACAAACAGGGATATATGTGGTTCGGCACACGCAACGGGCTGAATAAATTCAATGGGAACTCTTTCGAGATCTTCTGGAATCACGCCGACGACCCTCATAGTATCAGCAGTAACACTATCGCCTGCATCACCGAAGATGCAGAAGCCAACTTATGGATCGGTACGGAAAACGGCTTAAACAAACTCGACAAAAGCAGGAATAGTTTCAAACGGTACTATCTTACGCACAAGACCGATTCAATGAATAATAAAATCCTATCGCTTTACCTTGATAAAGAGAATATATTATGGGTAGGAACTCTTTCAGGTCTCTTCATATACGAACCCGAATCGGACAATCTGAAAGCGGTTCCCATTAAAGAGTTGGTTGATAATTCCATCAGTGCCATTCTGGAAAAGGACAACGAACTGTATCTCGCTTCCAGCAGAAACGGACTCCTGATTTACGATAAACAGAAAAAACGGGTAGCCCGTTCTTTCCGGACAGATTCCAAAACCCTGCCCATCAGTTCCAATTACCTCAAGGATATCTATATCGACAAGAAAGATAATATATGGCTGGGGACTTATAAGGACGGTGTATGCGTCATTAAACACGATTTGTCGGAAATAGTGCATTATAATACCTCAAACGGATTATCCAACAATAATATCCGTTGTATCAAAGAGTCTCCTTCGGGTGAAATGTGGATAGGGACTTTCGACGGACTCAACATCGTCAATCCGGTGACAAGCCGAATCTTGACATACAAATATGGCGAACAGGGAACACTGAGTCATCACTCTGTGTATAGTATCCTCTTCGACAGAATGCAGACCATCTGGATCGGGACTTATGCCGGAGGAGCCGACTATTACAATCCTTACGGACGTCTGTTTGACTTTTATAATCCGGGAGTTGCCTTAAATACCAATCCTGGTATCTTAGGCCCATCCATTGAATACAACGGAACACTGTATATCAGCTCCGAAGGTGGCGGTTTAATTGCTTTCGATCTGGAACAACAGACTTTCCACCAATATAAGTTACCACAACATACCGGAACTTCCCCTCAAAGTATATTCAAAACTATCTATTTGGACGGAAACCGTATCTTATGTGGAACCGGTCAGGGAGAAGTGTACGAATTCAACCTGCATTCCCAGCAATTCTCCTTATTTTATCAGACAACAGACCGCAGGCCTATCTATCACATCAGCCGAAGCCGGTCGGGACATATTATTATCGGTGGTATCAGCATGGGCGAGGGGCTTGTATTTCTCTCCAATGACGGAACACATACCATACAAACCGAGTTTCCGGTCAAAGGTAAGGGCAACGTCCATTTTTCACACGTGATCTGCGTCTGCGAAGTGGATAACGATGTTTACCTTATCGGAACGAAAAGCGACGGGCTATTCTGCTATGACAAAATCAACCGTACGCTCATTGCTTACGACCGCACAAACGGACTGGCAGCAACATCTATCAGCAGCATTCTGAAAGACCGTTCGGGAAGGATTTGGATTAGCAGCGTCGACGGGGGACTAAGCGAGCTCTCTCTTTCCACCGGGAAATTCACTACCTACAACGAAAATAACGGCCTGTTGAACAACCAGGTGTGCAAAGTGGTGGAAGGAAATGACAATACATTGTGGCTCACTACCTTGAATGGGATTTCTAACCTTGATCTCCGTACGCGGAACATCATCAATTATGGACAGGAAAGCGGCATACAGGTACAAGAATTCTCGCCTTGCGCAGGTATCCGCCTTTCGGACAACCGGATATTCTTTGCAGGCAACAATGGTTTTACGCTCTTCAATCCAAGTGATATAATCACTAACCCTAATATTCCCCCCATCATTCTGGATAAACTGTACATCAACAACACTTTGATACAACCGAACGATAAGGCGGGTATTCTCAAAGAAAGTATTTCCACCCAGAAAAAGATTGTACTGAAATATAATCAGACGAATATAATGATTGAATATTGTGCGCTGAATTATATCTTTAACAATAAAAACCAATATGCTTATAAGCTGGATGGATTCGATTCCGATTGGAATGAAGTAGGAAGCCGCCGTACTGCCTATTACACCAACATTCCGGCAGGCACTTATCATTTCGTGGTGAAAGGCTCCAATAATGACGGTATCTGGAATGAACAAGGAACAGCTCTGGAGATTATCGTCCTGCCGCCATTATGGAAAACTTGGTGGGCTTATTTGTTTTACAGCACCATTGCCATCGCCTTGATTGCCTTTATCATCCGCTACTTTACCGAGAAAAGACGTTTACAGAATAATATCCGATTGAAACAAATGGAAGCGGAAGTACACGAGGAATATTACCAGGAACGTAATCGCCTTTTCACCAACTTTTCTCATGAGCTTCGCACACCGCTGACATTGATTATCGCTCCTCTGGAAGAATTTGTCAAACGTACGGATCTGGCTGAAGATATCCATTATAAGATTCAGTTGATGCTACGCAATGCCCAACGCCTGTTGCGCATTGTCAATAATCTGATGGACTTGCAGAAGAATGAAAGCGGAACAATGAAACTGCAAGTTTCGGAGAATGACATCGTTAAGTTCACCCATGAAGCAGTAGCTTCCTTCCAGGATCTGGCATTATATCGGAACATCCATCTGAAATTCAAGCATTCCGTTGACCGGCAACCGCTGTGGTTCGACTGGAATATGTTGGAGAAAGTGTATTTCAACTTCCTCTCCAACGCTTTCAAGAATGTGCCGGACGGCGGCTCCGTACTAGTAGAGATGGACATAAAACCTCTTTCCGAACTGAGCATTTTTGTACCCGCCAAGTTGAATAGATATAAGAATGACGAAATAAGATATCTCACCGTATCTATTCAAGATAACGGTGTAGGCATCGCTCCCGATGAATTGGAAAAGATTTTCCGTCCTTTCTACCAAGTAGCGCAGAACGAACATTCCAAATCGGGAACAGGCATCGGACTGAGCTTGAGCAAAGCGATCATAGAAATGCATCATGGAATAGTATGGGCGGAAAACGCAACTGGTTCAGGAGCGATTTTCAGGTTTGTTCTGCCCATTGATAAGAGCTGTTTTGCTCCCGAAGCAATTGTAGAATCCACTGATAATGCGTCTGTATCATTCAATGTGGAACTTCCTGACACAGCTTTCGAACCTGAGAATTCGGGAAAGAAGCAATCGACTATTCTTGTGGTAGAAGATAATCGCGACCTGAACAATTACATCTGTTCCTGCCTCGCGGATAAATATAATGTAGTGGGTGTCACCAACGGTGAGGACGCCCTTTCCAAAGCCGTCAACCTTCTTCCTAACCTGATCATCACCGACCTGATGATGCCCAAGATGAATGGCATCGAACTTATCCAAAGACTGAAGAAAGATATGAATACCAGTCATATTCCTATTATTATGGTAACTGCCAAAACCGGTACGGATGATATCAAGGAAGGGTATGCCGCAGGAGCTGATGAATACATCACAAAGCCTTTTGATGCCTCTATTCTGAAAATAAGAGTGGATAATCTTATTCAAAGTCGCGAGAAGTTGAAAGACCTTTACAGCAAGAACTTCTCCCTCGAATCGCTGGGCGTAGATGTAACTTCCGTCGACGAGAAATTCATGCAAAAGTTATATGCCACTCTGCAACAGAACATTTCCAATTCCGATCTGAATCTTGATGCGTTCTGTAAAGAGCTTGGACTGAGTAAATCAAACCTTTATCGCAAAATCAAGCAGATCACCGGTTACTCACCAAATGAGTTCATCCGCAATTTCCGATTGGAAACTGCCGCGAAAATGCTAAAAGAGACCGATATGACGATTACGGAAGTATATTGCGCCGTTGGCTATAATAGCTTGGCGTATTTCTCGAATTGTTTCAAGGCGTTGTACGGAATGTCACCTACTGAGTTCAAGAATAAGCAGGAAGGGAAATAAATTCATAACCGGTATGGAAATGAACTAATCTTAGTTTTCCTAAAACCTAATTGGTAGTATGCAATGATTTAATACTCGTTATACATAACTTTATTCGTCTGACTATAGTTGAACTTTCGTCTGACAACGGTTATTCTTTCGTCTAACTATAGTCAGACGAAAAAGAAACCGTTGTCAGACGAATAAAATCATGCATCATCAACCATAAATTCATGAAGCATTAAAAATAATCTTATAACATTACTACTCTCTATTCTTTCATCATGATTACATTATCCGGAACAGAAAAACCAATAGGTTGACGCTCAGCATCAGTGATAGATTCGTCACCTTCAGTCTCATACCAAATACCAAGTGCCTCATTCAGCTTCCAATAGATCTTTGTAGGAGATAATAGATGGATATACCCGCCACTAATACCCTTGCCGCCAAAATGTTTTTTACGTTGGTCATAAAACCAGACACTTACATAATTGGGATCAATAATATCTAAACGATGTGAATGATTAGAAGCCCATATATACAGATTATCAGGACGAGGTTCTTTCGAAGAATCCCAGTACTCTGGAAGGTCACCCCAATAATTTTCTATTATTTTTCCTTTTACGGAAAGATAATAGCCGCCATAAAGTCCGTTATATATGTCAAACCTACCGACTTTCTGCCCTTTTTGTAATCTTATCTTAAAAATAGTATCGTTATTTTGATAAACCCAAGTACCGACATAAGCATCCAGATTCTTTGTTGGAAGTACGCTTTTTTGTCCCATAAGACTACCAGTCGTAACAACTAACAGTAATAAAATAATTTTTATTGTTTTCATAATACATTTATTTACAGTCTTTATCAATCAATTCATTGTTTTTTGATATCAAGTCTCATTCCACATTCAGCACCACTTTCTGTTTTGGTAACCCTTTTGATTCTACTGTCAGCACCACTTTTCCTGTATGTTGATAAGCACCGCGAAGAACCACCAGTGCCATTCCGTTATAAGCCTTCCGTTCCAATGACTGGAAAGAAGTCAGGTCCGTAGCGTCACCATTATCCGTAGCGACAATTTCTGCCGGACCGGAGACAGAAAACTTCAAATGGTTATTTGCACGGGGAACCATACGGCCCTTGGCATCCACAATCGTCACACGAATAAATGATAAGTCGGAACCGTCCGCTTTCAATGCGTTTTTTTCCGGAGTGACTTGTATTCTTGCCGGTTTCCCGGTTGTTTCCACCGTTTCCTCCGCCCACCTTTTCCCGTTTTTATAGGCCACCGCTTTCAGTACACCGGGCTCATAGCGCACATCCATCCATCTCAAACGATCGTAAGTATGCGATTTCTCTTTCCGTCCCAAAGACTTTCCATTCAAGAAAAGTTCCACAGTATCTCCAGAAGTATAAACATATACAGGAGTTATTTCACCGATACGATTCTCCCAATTCCAATGGGGCAGGATATGTACCGTAGGCACATCCGGACGCCAATAACTTTTATAACAGTAGTAACGGTCCTTCGGGAAACCACACAAGTCGACAATACCAAAATAAGAACTACGGGAAGGTGACTTGATTTTGCCCAATGCCTCCAATTCCTTTTTAGCTTTCTCCCGGTCTTTCGGATCGCTGAAGTTCAAAAGATTAGTCAGATCTTTATTGTAGGGCGTAGGCTCTCCCAGATAGTCGAATCCTGTCCACACAAACTCTCCGCTCATTGAAGGATATTTTTCAAGCATGGCAAATTCATCTTCGGGCATACATCCCCACCCTACGGTTTTCATATCATAAGAAGAAAGCTGGAAATTCGCACGGTTATCACTGGCCCGTGTATTCACAGGAAAGAAATACTCTCCACGCGAGCTGGTGGCGGAAGAAGTCTCGCTGGCATGGTAACGACGTGTCGGATTTTGTTTCAAGAAATCGCCATACACTTTCTGATGATAGTTCTGTCCGAAAACATCCACATGATTCACAATTTCACGATACGCAATATCTCCTCGGTTGCAGCCATAGGACGTAGGACGTGTAGGATCTTCGTCATGGCTATATGTAGTAAGTTTATGAGCAATTTCCACTCCCGTGTCAGTCGATTGGTCAGGAACCTCATTTCCCAAACTCCACATAATAACGGAAGGATGATTACGGTAATGCCTTACCAAAGAACGCATATCCGCTTCACTCCAATCATCAAACAATACACTATAATCATTTTTACGCTTGCCTTTCCGCCAGGCATCTGCCAATTCCAACTGCATAAGGAATCCCATGCGGTCACACAAAGCGACAAGTTCCGGTGCAGGCGGATTGTGGGATGTACGGATAGCGTTCGCCCCCATTTCTTTCATAATCCGCAACTGCCGCTCAGCCGCAACGATATTGAACGCAGCCCCCAAAGCCCCTAAGTCATGGTGCATACATACTCCTTTTATGGGAACTTTTCTGCCATTCAACATAAACCCGTTTTCTAAAGTAAACTCCGCATTCCGAATCCCAAAAGAAGTCTCATACCTGTCGATCTCTTTTCCACCGACCATAATACGACTGACTGCCACATAACAATCCGGTGCATCAATATCCCATAATTGTGGGTTCTTCACACAGAAGCGTGCAGCAGTCGTTATCTTACTCTTTTTCCTGACAATTATCTCTTCATTCCGAAAATCAGCGACTTCTTTTCCGACAGGTATTCCATCCTTATCCTGCAAATATACACTGGTTTGCACTGTAACACGAACATCCTTATTTGTATGATTCTCCATGCGAACCGACATTTCCATTGTAGCCTTTTCCTTAGTTACATTCACATTGCGCACAAAAGTTCCCCATTGTGACACATGTACCGGAGAAGTCTTTACCAACCATACATTCCGATAAATTCCCCCACCGGGATACCAGCGGGAGGCATCATTCGGATTATCCAGACGAATAGCTAATACATTCCGTTGACCGGGTTTCAGATAAGGAGTCAAATCCAAACGGAATGAAGTATATCCGTAAGGCCACCCACCCACATAATTACCATTGCACCAGACAGATGCATAGGACATGGCTCCATCTATGTCCAGATAAATCTGTTTTCCCTTATCTTCCTGCGGCAAATCAATCGTTTTGCGATACCAACGTATTCCCCAATAAGGAAGTTTCCCAGTCGCTCCGTCATAATCAATATTAAAAGGTCCTTCGATAGCCCAGTCATGCGGTAAATTCAATTGTCTCCAATTGCTGTCATCAAAATCCGGTTTCACGTATGCTATCTCATTGCCCGGATTTCCTTTCGGACGTATATGCTTCTTCCCGAAAAGAATGAAATCATTGGCACAAGGAAGCAAGTAAGGCTTCAGACGAGTATAATGCAAAGCGGAATCTACTTCTTGAGGGTCATGCTCCTGATAGCGCCAATCACGATTTATATTAATACGCTCACGTACAGGCAATTCACCGGCATAGCTTATCTGCCACTCTATGAGCAGCAAGCTGATAAAAAATAATATATTCTTCATAGATAAAAATATTTAATTGCTAACATGGTATAAAACGCCCTGCGCCATCGGGCGAATGTCATTCACTTAGATGGCGCAGAGTCAACTTCAACTTTCTTATGTCAAAAACGATAGATTCAAGTATCCTGAATCAGTCTTCTCCCAGATTCTCAAACGACTTGCCATCTTTTATCTTATCGGCAGCCATTTCCTTAGAGTAATAGTCTTTAGAAATTTCCAAATATTTCTTAAAGAGACGTTTTACCGTTTCAATCTCATCGCCCTCAGTAATCGGGGTACGTGCTTTGTTGTATGTAGAGACGAAACTCATCTCCCAGTCTCCCATCTTATTGTAGAGCTCATTTGCGCGGAAAGCTTCACGACCGTAAGCTAACGGCAAACCTTCCTCCTTATATTCCTCGCCACGGTCAAGATAGCCCAACATCTCATCGTAGAACATTTTCCAGCGTTTCAGATAGAAGTTCTCAATCAGCCCACTCCATTCACGCCAAGAGTAGTCAAAAATACGGGGATCACCGTCACCACCCCAGATAGTAACCAATGAAGTGGCGTCCTTCTCAAACAGATTCTTTTCTTCTTCCGTAGTTCCCCAACTGCGGGCATCAGTCAGCCATTTATCGAAATTGAACTCTTCACGGGTACGGAGCAACACATCCGTATCGTGCATCAGTTCGAGGAAACGGTTACTATGCAACAGGAAGCCTTTACGGTCTTTCTTACGGAAAGCACCCGCAGCGCGTTTGTGCATCACCTGTCCCAGATTAGTCAATATCTGGCGTTGCAAATCGACGAGATCGAAACGGTAAGGTTTGGAAGCTCCCATTTTATCTGCTTCCTCCAGAAGTAATTTCTGGGCTTTCCATAACAATAGTGGTGAATAAGGAATGCCCAATCCTTTATTCGGTCCCGACTTCTTGACATTCAATGCCGGACGGGCTGCAATAATCGAACTGCGCTCCGTTCCATTCGTTCCTTTCTTATAAGGGCCTTCGAGCAAGTATCGCCATGCCTGTGCCGTCTTTTCGGAAGGCGCTCCGTAACGGCGTGCCGCATATCCCGCCAACCACTCTTCAATATTGACTTCTCCTGCATGAAGCGGCATTTCAAACGCCAACTCATAGAAAACCGGATTCTGAATGATAGACTCCATAAACAAACCCGAACCACATACATTGTCCCATTTGCTACGGGAAGTGGCATATTGATTGGAAGCTATCAAGCGCAAATCACCGTGCATATTGATACGTCCGCCAAAATTATGAAGATTGCCCGCCACGACCGGATATCCCCAGACAGGAGCATTCTTGTTATCCTTCTCCTCCTTATGTGTCTTATTACAACGTCCGCCGTTCAAGTCCAAGATGAGCAAATCCGATTTGGGAACAGCTTTCACTATCGGCTCACGTAAACTCCATGACTGCATTGCCCACAAAGCATTTGGGTCGAATGACTTGAAAAGCTGATGAATCGCTTTTCCAACCGCACCTAGATATTCAGGAGTATCAACAGGTGGTTTACCTTCGTGGAAAGGGTCGGCTGCATAAACACCATGTGCTCCGAAGAGTTTTTTCTCCTCTTCCATGAAGTCACGTCCGAAAGACTGGAACAAAGGATCGGTCGGATCGAGTTGGGCAGCTCCCTGAAAACCGCACCAGCCTCCGCGTTTACTGATCTTCGCTTTCGGAAATTTCTGTCGCATCTCGCGGGGAACATAGCCGGAGAAACCTTGCTGAATGGGTTGCATGCCCAATTCTAACTGGCGCTTAATTACCTTTTGTCCCAATTCGACATGAGATTGTATCCATGACAACGGAAGCGGACCGCCATAGCTTTGTATATTCTGCATCCACTGCCATGCGGAATGGGCCGGTCCTGCCAGACAGGCACGGGCTTCTTTGTCTGTAAATCCGTATTTCATCAATGTATTATACCATACGGCCTCCAGTCCGATAGGCGCAAGCGGCATATTGATGGAGTTCATCGCCATATAGTCCAATTCGCATTCCCAACGTTTCCAATCCCACCAAGGCGCGGTGTAACTGAATGTACAGTAGTTCATGTAAACACGGTACTTTCCATTAATCACGTGCATCCCTTTTTGAGATTCCACAGGAGCGGGAAGTTTTTTAGGCAGGTTCAACTGATCGCCAAACCAAGAAACATGCGCGCCACAGGTGTATTTCAAATACTGGTTGTACGCTGTAGCCAGAGAAACAGGATTGTTTCCGCGAAGGATAACCTTTCCTTTTTTTCCACCGATTTCGTACACATCCTGTCCGTCCGTACCCGCAGGAATCTGCTCCAACACAAACTGTTTGCCATAGCCCGGAGTTACCCGTTCTATCAAATCGTAAACGGCACGGATACCGGTATCTTCTTTCTTGAACGCCGTGCTCAGGAAGAAAAGGCCGATAACCAATAAATAGCGGTAAATAGGCAGTACCGCACTGCTTACAGTAGTTCTCATGGTCAATTTATTATTTTGGAAGCTAAAGTACGGCACATTCTCCAAACAAGATTGCAGATATCTGTCAGATTCTTATAAAAAACAACTCACCCGCACACTGACACATATTTATAATCATTACATCATTTTCTTGTACCGAAGAGTGTTTTTCCGCTCTATTTCCACCCGGCTTGTAAAATTACACCATTTATTTGCAAAATAAAGTATTTTCGATGAAATGGCAGTTTTTATAAGTATTAGACTTACCTTTATAATCCATTTTCGTAAAGATGTCGTAGTTTTGACGCAGAAAATTAATCTGAATTTAAACAACGAATAACATTCACACACCATGAAAAAAGTTTTATCAATAGTTTTATTATTACTATTAACAGTAAACGTATTCGCCCAACCGCAACAAAAGAAGTTGAGCCATGACGAGAAAATGGCTTGGTGGCGCGAAGCCAAGTTCGGAATGTTCATACATTGGGGACCTTATTGTCTTTACGGCGGAGTTTATAACGGGTTCAATCAGCGCCGCGGAGGAGCCGAATGGATTATGAACCGCTGCAAGATACCCGTACGCGAATACCGTGCCAAAGCAAGTACTTTCAACCCGACCAAGTTCGATGCCGAAGAAATGGTGCTCACCGCCAAGAATACGGGAATGAAATATATCATCTTCACGACGAAACATCACGATGGGTTCGCCATGTTCAAAAGTAAGGCCAGTAACTTTAATATCGTAGATTACACTCCTTTCAAACGGGACATTGTAGACGAATTGGCAAAAGCCTGCCGCAAGCATGGTTTGAAACTGGGATTCTACTACTCACAAACTCAAGACTGGTGTAATCCCGGTGGAGGTACTATCCGCAAAGAGATGAGAGAGGGATGGGCCAATCCGGATTCGGTTGCCATCGACCAGTTTACCAAAGCCAATCTCGGCGGCTGGGATTGCCTGCAACGTTCTGCTTCCATAGAGGATTATTTCAAAAATGTAGCCTTGCCTCAAATCAAAGAGTTACTTACCAATTACGGTGATGTAGCCGTTATGTGGTGGGACACTCCGCACCGCATCTCCAAAGAAGTCGCACAAGAGATTACCGACGAGCTGGCTAAATATCCGCAGGTCATCACTAACGACCGTCTGAAGCGTCCTGATTTCCCGGGTGATTACAAAACTCCGGAAGGACGGATACCGAAGGCCAAAGACATTGAACGTGTAGACTGGGAGACTTGCATGAATATCGGTACTTCATGGGGATATAAAAGTTGGGAGAACAAATGGAAAGATGCAGAAACCGTTATCCGCAACCTGAATACAATCGCCGCTCGCGGAGGCAACTATCTGCTTAATGTAGGTCCCGACCCTACCGGCATCATTCCCGCTCCCGCTCTAAATTGTCTGAAACAGGTAGGTGACTGGATGAAAGTGAACAGTGAAGCTATTTACGGTACACAACGTAGCGAAGTGTTCCCTAAATGGGGAGAATGCATCCGCAAAGATGAGAAGAAGAATTCCGTATATTATCTGTCCGTATTCAAATGGCCAAAGGACGGCAAACTGATTTTTGAGACTCCGTATAAAGTGAAGAAAGCAACACTGCTTGCTGACCAGTCAACACTGAAATTCAGCAAGACGGATAAGGGTGTCGCAATCAACGTGCCTTCTCAGGCTCCGGACAAGATTGCTACTATCATCAAACTGGAACTCGGTGTGAAACTACCTCCGGTTCAACTAATCTCAAACACAGCGAAAGCCTTCGAAATCTTAGATGAATAAATAGTGAATAGTGGACAAGTAAAGAAATTGTAGACGAAAAATATGAAGGTAAAAAGTCTATTGTTTTCAGGATGGATGTTCTTTTCCGCAGTCGCTGGCTTCGGGAAAGACTACAAACTCTGGTATGACGCACCGGCTACCGTATGGGAAGAGGCACTTCCTCTCGGTAACGGTCGCATCGGAGCTATGGTTTACGGCAACCCGCTACACGAGATATATCAACTGAACGAAGAAACATTATGGTCGGGATATCCTCAGGATTGCAACAACCCGAAAGCTGCGGAAGTCTTGCCTTCGGTTCGCGAAGCGGTGAATCAGGGTGATTACGTCCGGGCAAGTGCGCTTTGGAAAGCAAATGCGCAGGGCCCTTATACGGCTCGTTACTTGCCAATGGCGAACTTAATGCTATCCCAACCCGCACAAAAACAGCCCAAAAACATATATAGAGATCTGAATATCTCAAATGCCACCGCCACGGTGAAATATGAAGTGGACGGAGTGAGATTCCGCCGTACTTCCTTTATCTCATACCCCGACCAGGTAATGGTTGTCAAACTGGAAGCCGACAAAAAGCAATCCGTTTCTTTGGATGTGCAACTGAACAGCCTGTTACATTACCAGGTCAGAGCAACCGACCGGGATATACTTTTGCTGGACGGAAAGGCTCCCAGTTATGTAGCAAACCGTGACTACGACCCCCGACAAGTCATTTATCACAATCAATTAGGTTTAAAGTTTAAAGTGCAAGTCAAATTGTTGCCGAAAGGAGGTACTTATGCATCCAATGATTCTATCCTCTCTATACGAAATGCGGATGAGGTAGTACTACTCCTATCGGCAGCGACCGACTTTCATCAGCCGAAGATTGAATTTAGTGACTCTAAACGGAGTTATGAGGAACTGATGGACCGGCATACAGCAGACTACCGCCAACTTTTTGACCGCGTAGAACTATCGCTTGGCAAGGGTACGCCTAAAAAGGAAAAGTTACCTACCAACCTGCGAGTAAAACAATTCAGTTCAGCCCCTTCCGACAACGGATTACTGGAACTTTATTATCAGTACGGACGTTACCTGATGATTGCTTCTTCCCGTCCCGGCGGACTCCCCGCCAACTTACAAGGAATCTGGAATCCGCTTGTACAGCCACCTTGGGGGTCGAACTATACTACGAACATCAATACCGAAATGAATTATTGGCTGACGGAGACAGCTAACTTGCCGGAATGTTTTCTGCCTCTTTCCGATTTCATCCAACGGCTTGCCGTGAACGGTGCCCGGACTGCCAGAATCAACTACGGAATGGAACGTGGCTGGTTGGCCCATCACAATTCGGATGCATGGGCGCAGACAGCCCCTACCGGAGGATATGAAACCGACCCGAAAGGTTCACCGCGATGGTCGTGCTGGCCTATGGCAGGTGTATGGCTCTGTCAACATTTATGGGAGCATTATGCCTTCGGAGGTGACCGGACTTATTTATCACAAACCGCTTATCCGATTATGAAAGGAGCGGCAGAGTTTCTGTTGCAATGGCTGCAAAAAGACCCGCAAACCGGAAAATGGATAACCAATCCTTCCACTTCTCCTGAAAACCGATTCCGCTATACAGACAAGAACGGAGTAACACAAGACGCCGAACTAAGCCGTTCTTCCGGCATGGATCTCGGTCTTACCTGGGATTTGCTGACCAACTGTATTGAGGCTTCCCGCATTCTGAATACGGACATTGCTTTCCGGAAACAATTGGAAGAAGTACGTGCCGATCTCCAGCCGTTACGTATCGGTTCCAAAGGACAGTTATTGGAATGGGAAAAAGAGTTTGAGGAAATAGATCCTCAACATCGGCACGTATCCCACCTGTTCGCTCTCCATCCGGGAAAACAGATTATCCCTGAAAAGGATATTGAACTGGCTGATGCCTGCCGCCGTACACTCCAACTACGCGGAGACGGCGGAACAGGATGGGCTATGGCATGGAAAATCAATTTTTGGGCACGCTTGCATGACGGTAATCATGCATTGCTTATGCTACAAAACGGACTTAAATATGTAGACGCCACCCAAGTCAGTATCAAAGGAGGCGGCACATACGCCAACTTATTCGACGCTCACCCACCCTTCCAAATTGACGGTAATTTCGGTGCCACCGCCGGCATTACAGAAATGCTCCTGCAAAGCCACGCAGGATACATCCACCTATTGCCGGCATTACCTGACAACTGGCAGGAAGGCAGTATCCGTGGTATCCGTGCCAGAGGTGGTTTTACAATCGACATGGAATGGAAAAAAGGAAAAATCAGCCGGTTATCCGTCACTTCAAATCTAGGAGGCACCTGCCGTATCCGGGAGGGATTCTCCAAAGAAGAACAGGTGATAGAGACTAAAAAAGGAGAAACCTATTTATTGAAATAAAAAATGTATGCTATGAAAAGTTATCATAAATCCATCGCATTTGCTTGTTGCCTCGCTATCAGCAACATCACTTTCAACGTTCAAGCACAGAATGGTGATGAACAAGGACTTGAGGTGCCTGCCAATACACAGCTTCCCCAAGATAAAGAGGCGATTGTAAAAGCAGGCAACGGATGGTGGAAAGAATCACGTAAGAATTACGACAACCGTATGGCATGGTACAATGAAGCAAAATTCGGTTGCTTCATCCATTGGGGAGTGTATTCCGTCCCGGCAGGTATTTGGAAAGGTAAAGAGCTGGGAGGATATACCGAACACCTGATGCGTAAAGGCCGCATTCCTCTGGAACAATACAAAAAAGAACTGGTTGCTCCTTTTAATCCCACCGAGTTCGATGCGGAAGAATGGGTACGTCATGCGGCAGAAGCAGGAATGAGGTATTTCATCATCACAGCCAAACATCACGATGGTTTCGCCATGTATCTGTCCGATGCCTATCCTTACGATATGCGGATGACACGGTATGGCAAAGATCCGATGGAAGCATTGCGGAAAGCGGCACGGAAATACGGAATCAAGTTCGGTTTCTATTATTCGCACGCTTTCGATTGGGAACATCCGGACGCTCCGGGCAACGACTGGGATTATGATAACCCGGGCGGAGACAAGTTGCTGGGCGGAGCTAACTGGTGGAAAGGGGAACGCCGCAATTTTCTGCCTAAAGCAGAAAAATACGTGAACGAAAAGTCAATACCTCAGATACAGGAGCTTGTCAAGAAGTATGATCCGGATATCCTCTGGTTCGATACCCCTAGCAAACTTCCGCTTTATCTGAATATCCGTATTCTGGAAGCGATTCGGGAGGTTGACCGGGAAAATAAAATTGTAGTCAACGGACGATTAGTGAGATTCGGCTCACAGAATATGGGTGATTATCGCAACACGGGCGACCGGTCTGCCTTTTTCTTCCCCACCAAAGGAGCTTGGGAATCCATTCCCACTACCAACGAATCATACGGATATAGCCGGGTAGATACTGTTCGCAAATCCGTACCTTTCTTCGTTCAGTTGTTAGCTAGCGCCGCTTCCAAAGGTGGGAATATTCTGATGAACGTCGGTCCGATGGGGAACGGACAATGGGATTCAAAAGACATAGAGGTATTTCAAGGAATCGGAAAGTGGTTGAAAGTAAATGGAGAAAGTATCTATGGCACCCGGCGGACTAACCTGCCTATACAACCTTGGGGAGTAACGACTTTAAAAGGAGATACTCTATATGTTCACGTCTATCGCTGGCCTGCTGACAGCAAACTGATTATCGGCGGATTACGTTCCGACATTAAAAAAGGATGGTTTCTCGCAGATAAAAAGGCTTCTGTCCAGTTCAAACGTCTGAATACGGATGACTACGAACTGACAGTTCCCGCCAAAGCCCCGGATAGTATAAATTCAGTCATTGCTTTGGTATTGGGCAAACAGAAACTTCCCAACCCGATCCGCCTGCTTGACGCCGGACAAACAAATGTACTCCATACGTTCGATGCAGAGTTACAAGGAAGAGGGCTCGGTTATGGCGATGGCAAGCCCAATCGCAACTATGTCAAAAACTGGAAGAATGAGAGTCAAAGTATGAAATGGAGACTCCGTCTCAATGAGCCGGCGGAATACACTCTTTATCTGGATTATAACACAGCCGGAAAAGATGATAAGGGAACAGTGACTGTGGAAATCAACGGAAAAATATTTGAAGCAAACTATCCTCCTTATCACGAGAGGAAGGGAAGCAGCAGTATCCGAATCGGCAAAATAAGCTTACCCGAAGGAGCATTTGAATGCAACCTGAAAGGCAAACAATATCAAGGAAATCAATACATGAACCCTATTGCAGTCCGTCTGGAGAAATGAAACCGGAAAATACTCAGACTAAATACATAAATATATGAAAAGAAGAATACAACGCATATCACATACTCTCGCCTTGGGATTGTGGATCGGATTAGCCTCTTCCTGTACTCCCAAACTCGGGAACACGCTGGTAGAAGATAATATGATGTTCGCACAATTGCAACTACGTGTTGCTTTTGACGAGATAGACTATGCCCGTACCAACGAAACACCCGAGAGCCGCAAGAAACGGGAAAAGAACGGTTGGGGAGAACTTACCAATCCCCGCAATTCCGAACCGGACGGTACCTTACATCTGGTTCCTTCCAAAGACTGGACCAGTGGCTTCTTTCCGGGAGAACTGTGGTATGTCTACGAATACACTCAGAACAATTTCTGGAAAAAGAAAGCGCAGCAACACACCGATATGCTGGAACAGGAAAAAATGAATGGAAAGACACATGATATGGGTTTCAAAATGTATTGCAGTTATGGCAACGGATACCGGCTGACTCAGGATGAACGGTATAAAGAAATCTTGTTGCAGTCAGCACGTACATTGGCAGGTCGCTACAAGCCGCAGGCGGGTATTATCCGTTCGTGGGACCACAATCAAAAGAAATGGCAGTGTCCGGTCATTATCGACAATATGATGAATCTTGAACTCCTGTTCTGGGCTACCCGTGAAAGCAATGATTCCACCTTCTACCATATCGCCGTCAACCATGCACGGACAACTTTAAAGAATCATTTCCGCCCCGACAACAGTTGCTATCATGTGATCGATTATGACACCATCACCGGAAAGGTATTGAAAAAGAATACGCATCAGGGACTATCACATGAATCGGCTTGGTCGCGCGGACAGGCATGGGCATTGTACGGCTATACCATGTGTTATCGGGAAACGAAAATACCGGAGTTCCTGCAACAGGCAAAGAAGGTGGAAGAATTTCTGTTCAATCACCCCCATATGCCGACAGACTATGTCCCCTACTGGGATTTTGACGCTCCGGAGATTCCGAACGAACCTCGTGACGCTTCGGCAGCGGCGATAATTGCCTCAGCACTCTACGAACTCAGCCTATATGATCCTGAAAATGCCGAACGTGACAAAGAACGGGCGGATAAAATACTGGAGAACCTGTCCAAGAATTATCGGGCTACTATGGGGCATGACAATGGTTTCCTGTTACTTCACAGTACAGGTACCAAACCGACAAATGTGGAAGTGGACGTACCTATCGTCTATGCCGATTATTACTTTATCGAAGCTTTGTTGAGAAAAGACAGATTGGAGAAAACCGGAAAATTATTCTAAAAGAGAAACTGAAAGATGAAACGACTTATTTATACAATATGTTTATTGGTAGCCTGTCTGTCAACGGCAGGGGCTAAAGTACTCACTGAACATAAAACCCGTCTCACCGACAACTGGCTCTATCTTCGGGGAGATATCGGAAATATTTGGGAAGCGGTACGCCCAGCCAGTCCGGGAACTTCGGAAAGTGTACCTTTATGGACACCCGTCACATTGCCACATTGCTTCAACGCGACAGATGCAGTAGACCCGGACTTGAACTATTATCAAGGTCCCGGATGGTATAAGACATTGCTGGATATCAATAATCCTTATCCCAACGGACGAATTCTACTTGATTTTGAAGGTGCGGGGCAAAAGACGGAAGTATATATTTACACCACTCTCGTTACCACACATACAGGTGGCTACGATGAATGGACAGCAGATATAACGGAAGCCGTACAAGCTTTTGCCGCTACTCCCGAATGTGCCAAGAGATTCGGTGGCAAGATTCCTCTTTCCATCCGATGCGACAATAGCCGTGACGCGGAAATGATCCCCTCCGATCTATCAGACTTCAATGTGTACGGCGGATTATACCGCTACCTTAATCTGGTATATGTGCCGGAAGTTTCCATAGAACGGATACAGATAGATGCGAACCCGGATAAGGAACTGAAAAAGGGAACACTTTCTGTCCATGCTTTCTTTTACAATCCGGCAGACGTGCGAAAAGCCACCGCCAACATTATTATCAAAGACCCTTCCGGCAAAGTGATACTCAGCGAAGAAAAAGAAGTATTGCCACTTGGGAAAGCAGCTTTACTGGCAACCACTGTCCGGAAGCCGGAGTTATGGTCGGACGAACATCCGCAGCTTTACACTTGCGAAGTACGGCTGAAACACAATAATCAGGAACAGAAAGCGGTTGAACGCTTCGGTTTCCGCCGATTTGAGTTTATTGAAAAAGGACCTTTCATGCTCAATGGTTCACGACTGTTGTTACGTGGTACTCACCGTCACGAAGACCATGCGGGCGTAGGAGCCGCCATGACGGAGAGCCAAATGCGACAAGAAATGACCCTAATGAAACAGATGGGTGTCAACTTCATCCGTCTGGGACATTACCAGCAATCCGGCATTATCCTTTCTCTATGCGATGAATTGGGTATTCTTGTATGGGAAGAAATCCCCTGGTGCCGTGGTGGATTGGGTGGTGAGCGCTATCAGGCGCAAGCCAAACGAATGTTGGAGAGTATGATTCATACGCATTATAATCATCCGGCAATCATCATCTGGGGCTTGGGTAATGAAAATGACTGGCCCAATGACTTTCCGGAATTTGATAAGGGAAAGATACGGACTTTCATGAAAGAGCTTCACGACCTCGCGCATCAACTGGATGACAACCGTGTAACTGCCATCCGCCGATGTGATTTCTGCAAAGATATCGTAGATGTCTATTCTCCTTCTATCTGGGCAGGATGGTACAGAGGTATATTTACTGATTATAAAAACGCCTCATACCATGAGATGCAGCAGGTGAAACACTTCTTTCATGCCGAATGGGGAGGAGACTGCCATGCACGCCGCCATGCAGAAGACCCCTTCATCAATCTGGATAAGATAGAAGCCGGTAAGGGTACGGACGAACGGGCAGGAGACGCTTCCTTATACGGTGGAAGCGCACGTGCCTCCAAAGACGGTGATTGGTCGGAAAGCTATATAGTACGCCTCATCGACTGGCATTTGAAAGAACAGGAGACAATGGATTGGCTGACAGGTTCCGCTTATTGGCCGTTCAAAGATTTCTCTACACCGGTACGCCCCGAGAATCCCGTTCCTTATGTCAACCAGAAAGGAGTAGTGGAAAGAGACTTGACTCCCAAAGAAACGTATTACGTCTTCCAGTCTTATTGGACCAAAAAACCGATGATACACATCTATGGACATACATGGCCTGTCCGCTGGGGAAAAGCAGACGAACAGAAAGAAATACTGGTATACTCCAACTGCCCTCAAGTGGAACTGTTGGTCAATGGTGTATCACAAGGTATGAAGAAACGCAACAGCCAGGATTATCCGGCAGCGGGACTGCATTGGAAGTGTCGGTTACAAGCCGGAGAGAATACGGTTATCGCACGCTCTAAAGGAAAAGAGGAAGTGGCAGATACCCTACGCTTTGTATACGAGACCCGCACATGGGGCACTCCGGCACGCTTGCAAACAAAAGTAACGTCCTGCGGAACCGACCTTTCTTTGGTGGAAGTACAAATCGTAGACGCACAAGGAGTCCCCTGTCTGAACACGAAAAACTTCATAGAGTTCGGACTGACGGGAGATGGAAAACTGATCGAAAATCAAGGAACTTCCATCGGTTCGCGAAAAGTACAGGCTTATAATGGCCGTGCCGCTATTCGGGTAAATAAACGGAACGGAGAATCTATTGTATCTGTCCGTTGTGATATTCCACAAATTAAAACTACATTTATTTCAATCAAATAAACAGATAAAACCATGAAAAACTCTATAAGATTGTTGATTGCTGTCTTTTTCCTGCTCTCCGGAGCAGGAAAAACGACTGCACAAGTTCCTGCCACCAGAGTCTATGACGGAGAGAAGCTGGCCAAAGTAAAGGCACGTATGCAAGAAAAAGAGTACGCACCTGCCATTACAAGATTAATGAGTGATGCAGACAAGGCATTGAAAAACAAACCCGTCTCTGTAATGGATAAAGATATGGTTCCCGGTAGCGGAGACAAACACGACTACATGAGTATGGGGCCTTACTGGTGGCCTGATCCCACTAAGCCCGACGGCCTTCCCTATATCAGGAAAGACGGTGTCCGGAATCCCAATGCAACCAGCGACCGCACCAATATCGGCAAGACGATAAGTAACATCCTTACATTGGGTACTGCCTACTATTTCTCCGGCAACGAGAAATACGCTGCCAAAGCTGCAGAATTCACCCGTGTCTGGTTTCTGAATCCCGCAACCCGCATGAACCCCAATATGAACTACGGACAGATGATTCCGGGACGCAACGGAGGCAAAGGAAGAGGTTTCGGCATGATTGATGCTTATGCGTTCATTGAAGTATTGGATGTAGTAGAGATGATGAGTACTTCCACTTCCTTCACAAAAGCAGACCGCGAAGGACTTAAAAACTGGTTCAAGGAATATCTGAAATGGATACAGACCAGTTCCGTAGCCAACGAAGAACGAACTGCAAAAAACAACCACGGATTGGCTTTCGACGTACAGCAGACAGTATATGCGCTCTTTACCGGAGATTCCGCACTGGCACGGAAAACAATCAGCGAATTTGCAGAGAAACGTTTATTCCCGCAAATTGAACCGAACGGCAAGCAGCCCCGTGAATTGGCACGTACCACAGGATTCGGTTATACCAACTTCAACTTGATTCACATGATGGATATGTGTGCTGTCTGCCGGAATTTGGACATTGATATATACAACAGTACTTCCAAAGACGGACGAAACATAACAAAAGCCCTGGAGTATATGGCTTCCTTCGTAGGCAAACCACAAAGTGAATTTCCGTATCAACAGATTAAAGGTTGGGACAAAGAGCAACAGACAAGTTGCTGGATACTGCGTCGGGCTTCTTTCTATGACAAAAAATCCGGCTGGGAGGCAATCAGCGAAAAGTATATGAATACTCCCAAAACGGATAGAAGATACTTATTATATAGCTTAGAATAAATATATTGAACGGTATGAAAAGCAAATTACTCTTGATAATTCTAGGTATAGTTCTTTGTGTTCACACAGAGGCAAAGACAGATCCTAAAACGGCCCCTAGGATAAAAGTAGCCTGTGTAGGAAACAGTATCACTGCCGGAGCCGGCATTAAAAACCGGGATAAAGACAGTTATCCCATGATACTTGGACAGATGTTGGGCAAGGAATATGAGGTACGCAATTTCGGTGTCAGCGGTCGTACAATGATTCAAAAAAGCAATTCATACATGAAAGAGAAGGCTTATAAGCAGGCACTCGACTTCCGGCCGGACATCCTTATTATAAAGTTGGGGACAAACGACACTAATCCGATATTCTGGAAATATAAAAATGAATATCCTAAAGATATGCAGACAATGATCCGCTCTTTCAAGCAAGTGTCTCCTGCCGTGAAAATATATCTTTGCTATCCGGTAACCATCAATGGCAAAAAATTCAGTGAGCGCGACAAAGTGATTACGACAGAAGTGATTCCCATGATTAATGAGGTGGCTAAAGAAGTGAATGCTCAGGTAATAGACTTGCACACGGTCACTGCCAATATGCCGGAGAATTTTGTGGATAACCTGCATCCTAATGAACAAGGCGCCCATATTCTCGCGAAAACGATTTATAAGGCGCTGACAGGTAAAGAAAGTACCCACGAGATACAACCTTTTCCGGGCTTGAAAGGAAAATGGAAAGGATACGAACGTTACGATTTCACCTATAAGAACAAAGCAGCTACCGTAGTCTGTCCTCAAAAGGCATTGGAGGGTAATCCCTGGATATGGAGACCGGCATTCTTCGGTGTATTCGCTTACGCAGACGAAGCGTTGTTGAAAGAAGGATTCCATGTAGTCTATTACGATCTGACTCATGAATACGGCTGTCCGAAATCTATCAAAACAGGAACGGACTTCTACAACAACATGGTGTCACAATATGAACTATCTCCCAAAGTTGTACTGGAAGGACTGAGTCGGGGAGGATACTATGCTCTGCAATGGGGAATCGCCCATCCGGACAAAGTAGCCTGTATGTATCTTGACAATCCGGTATGTGATATGTTCAGCTGGCCGGGGAAAAAAAGAGAAAAACATTGGAAGGACTTCTTGAAGCATTGGGAACTGACAGATGCCACTCCCGAAACTTTCAAAGAAAATCCGATATTCCATCTGCAAGCATTAGCCCAGCACAAAGTACCCATCCTTGCCGTATGCGGAGACAGTGATACCGTAGTTCCTTTTGCCGAAAATATGAAATTGGTAAGGGATACCTATGTTGAATTAGGAGGCCCGGTAGAAGTCATTATCAAACCGGGAGCGGAGCATCATCCTCACAGTCTTGAGAATCCGGAACCTATCGTCGATTTTATTCTTCGACACCAACCCGCATATAAGGAAAAGCAATATTATAATATTCGAGGTAGCCTGACGAACTCTTTTATCCGTTTTGAAAAAGAGAAGAAAGGACGTGTTGCCTTTTTCGGAGGATCTATTACCGAAATGCGCGGTTGGAGAAATATGATTCAGGAACAACTGAAGCAACGGTTTCCTTTTACCGAATTTGACTTTATTGATGCCGGTATTCCTTCTACCGGAACAACCCCGCACGCTTTCCGATTGGACAATGATATACTGGCAAAAGGAAATATCGACTTGTTATTTATTGAGGGAGCAGTCAATGACCATACCAACGGTTTCCCTCCGTTGGAACAAGTACGTGGCATGGAAGGAGTAATACGCCACACTTTGACAGCCAATCCATACACAGATATTATCATGTTGCATTTTGTATATGAGCCCTTCTTAGAAATGTTCCCCAAAGGACAAGTTCCGGATGTTATCCTAAACCATGAACGGGTAGCAAATCATTATCTGATTCCTTCTATTAATTGTGCCCGAGAAATTTCGGAAAGAATAGAAAAGCAGGAGTTCTCTTGGAAAGATTTTGGCGGCGTACATCCTAAATGGTTTGGACATAAATTCTATGCAGCCGACATACAGGCACTCTGGGATAAAATGTGGTCACTTCCCCAAAATATCACACGCAAAGAACATGAGATACCTGCAAGATCTCTAGATAAATACAGTTATGCTAATGGAAAATTCATCGACCTGAAAGAAGCTCGGATTAAAAACGATTGGACTATTATCCCTTCTTGGCAACCCAAAGAAAAGACAAACACACGAAAAGGGTTCGTAAATGTTCCAATGCTTTATGCAGACTCTCCGGGAGCTACTTTCACCTATTCTTTCAAAGGAAAGGCTGTAGGCTTGTTCATGGCTTGCGGACCATATTCGGGAATTATCGAATATAGCATTGACGGTAAAGAATTCCATGAGTTAGATACATTCACCAAATGGAGCAAAAGCCTTTATCTTCCATGGCTATACGTATTGGCCTCCGAATTGGACAATAAGAAAACACATACATTGACGATACGGGTATCTAAAAAGAAAAACCCTAAAAGTAAAGGTACGGAATGCGTCATCCGTAACATAGTGATTAATGAATAACCGTCAACTATATGTCTTCCTGTATGAATTGATTTAAATCAAAATCGTTTCACACGAACTCATCCTGACCAATTTTGTTTTACCTTTGCACCCGCAAAAAAATAAAGGTAAAAAGTAACAGGTATTAGGTAGGGTTTCGTATGAAGAAGAGTCTTATTGCATTGGCGTTCGGCACACTGGGATTGGGTATTGCCGAATTTGTAATGATGGGAATATTGCCCGACGTGGCAAAAGATCTAGGTATCAGTATCCCGACTGCGGGACATTTCATTTCAGCATACGCTTTGGGCGTATGTGTTGGCGCACCTGTATTGACATTGGCCCGTAAATACCCGTTGAAACACATTCTGTTAGTACTGGTTACCTTGATTATGATAGGTAATATCTGCGCGGCAATGGCCCCCAATTATTGGGTATTGCTAATTGCCCGTTTCATCTCCGGGCTTCCTCATGGTGCTTATTTCGGAGTAGGTTCTATCGTTGCGGAAAGACTGGCCGATAAAGGAAAAGGTTCGGAAGCCGTTTCGATCATGATTGCCGGAATGACCATTGCCAATCTTTTCGGTGTACCCTTGGGAACTTCTCTAAGTACCATGCTCTCCTGGCGTATCACTTTCCTGTTGGTAGGAATCTGGGGAATCGTTATCCTATATTATATCTGGCGCTGGGTTCCCCACGTAGAAGGACTGGAAGATACAGGTTTCAAAGGACAATTCCGTTTCCTGAAAACTCCTGCTCCATGGTTAATTCTCGGCGCTACGGCATTAGGCAACGGAGGTGTATTCTGTTGGTACAGCTATATCAACCCAATGCTGACAAATATTTCCGGTTTCTCAGTCGAAAGTATTACCCCTTTGATGATTCTTGCCGGATTCGGTATGGTAATGGGCAATCTGATTAGCGGACGACTCTCCGACCGTTACACACCCGGAAAAGTAGGAACTGCCGCACAGGCACTTATCTGCATCATGCTGTTGCTCATATTCTTCCTCTCACCCTACAAATGGGCGGCAGCCCTGTTGATGTGTCTTTGCACGGCAGGACTATTCGCCGTATCCAGCCCGGAACAGGTATTAATCATCCGTGTAGCCAAAGGCGGTGAGATGTTGGGAGCAGCCTGCGTACAGGTTGCTTTTAATCTGGGAAACGCCATTGGCGCATACGCAGGCGGACTTGCCGTCAGCGGAGGATACCGCTACCCTGCCCTGACAGGTGTACCGTTTGCCCTGATCGGATTCACTTTGTTCTTGATTTTTTATAAGAAATACCAAGCAAAATACTAAAACTCTACCAAAATACCTATCTTTGCAGTCTGATTATCGATAACTAAATAAAAAAGAAATAGATAAATGGCATTGCAATGTGGTATTGTAGGACTACCGAACGTGGGTAAGTCGACACTTTTCAACTGTTTGTCGAACGCAAAAGCACAGGCGGCAAACTTTCCTTTCTGTACAATTGAACCGAATGTAGGTGTTATCACCGTTCCCGATGAACGTCTGAACGCATTGGCAGAGTTGGTACATCCGGGACGTATCGTCCCTACCACGGTAGAAATCGTAGACATCGCCGGACTGGTGAAAGGCGCAAGCAAAGGTGAAGGACTGGGAAATAAGTTCCTCGCCAATATTCGTGAGACAGATGCGATCATCCATGTACTCCGTTGTTTCGACGATGATAACGTAACGCACGTAGATGGAAGTGTGAATCCTGTCCGCGACAAAGAAATTATCGACTACGAATTGCAGCTGAAGGATCTCGAAACCATCGAAAGCCGTATCCAGAAAGTACAGAAACAGGCACAGACCGGTGGAGACAAAGCAGCCAAACAAGCTTACGATGTGTTAGTTCAATACAAAGAGGCATTGGAGCAAGGCAAATCCGCACGTACAGTGACTTTTGAAACAAAAGATGAGCAGAAAATTGCTCATGAGCTATTCCTATTGACCAGCAAGCCGGTGATGTACGTCTGCAACGTAGACGAGGCCAGTGCCGTAAACGGCAATAAATACGTAGATATGGTGCGCGAAGCCGTAAAAGACGAGAATGCCGAGATTTTGGTTGTTGCAGCCAAAACGGAAGCAGATATCGCTGAACTGGAAACGTATGAAGACCGGCAGATGTTCCTTGCCGAAGTAGGACTGGAAGAATCGGGGGTGGCACGCCTCATCAAATCAGCCTACAAGCTGTTGAATCTGGAAACTTTCTTCACAGCCGGAGAAATGGAAGTGAAAGCCTGGACTTATCACAAAGGATGGAAAGCTCCTCAATGTGCTGGTGTTATCCACACCGATTTTGAAAAAGGATTTATCCGTGCAGAAGTCATCAAATACGATGATTATATCCAGTACGGTTCGGAAGCGGCTGTGAAAGAGGCTGGCAAACTAGGTGTGGAAGGCAAAGAATATATCGTACAGGACGGTGACATCATGCATTTCCGTTTCAACGTATAATAATAAATCAAGAATGAAGAACTTTTCCCAGTCTTCATTCTAAATTCTTAATTCTTCATTAAAATGAAATATCTCATTGCAGGAACCGGAGGGGTAGGCGGCAGTATCGCAGGATTTTTGTCGCTGGCAGGCAAAGATGTGACCTGTATTGCCCGTGGTGCTCATTTACAAGCAATACAAACGGATGGTTTAAAATTGAAGTCGGATTTAAAAGGAGAACATACACTCCATATTCCGGCAACCACCGCAGAAGAGTTCGATGGAAAAGCAGATGTGATATTCGTATGCGTAAAGGGTTATTCGGTCGATTCCATCGTAGAACTCATTAAAAGAGCCGCCCACAAAGATACGGTTGTCATTCCCATACTGAATGTGTATGGAACAGGGCCGCGGATACAGAAACTTGTACCGGGAGTTACCGTTCTGGATGGCTGTATCTACATTGTAGGCTTCGTATCCGGCACAGGAGAGATCACCCAAATGGGAAAAATATTCCGGCTGGTATATGGCGCTCATCGTGGAACAACTGTAAAACCCGGCTTATTGGAAGCCATCCAACAGGATTTGCAAGAAGCGGGTATCAAAGTAGATTTGTCATCTGATATCAATCGGGATACATTCATTAAGTGGTCGTTCATCTCTGCAATGGCTGTAACGGGCGCTTACTACGATGTCCCGATGGGTGAGGTTCAGAAACCGGGAAAAGTGCGGGACACCTTTATCGGGCTTTCTACAGAAAGCGCTGCTTTAGGAAAGAAACTGGGCGTTGAATTTCCGGAAGATCCCGTTGCCTACAATCTGAAAGTCATTGATAAACTTGATCCCGAAAGCACTGCTTCCATGCAAAAAGACCTGGCACGTGGACACGAATCCGAAATACAAGGACTGCTTTTCGATATGATCACAGCGGCAGAAGAACAAGGTATCGACATACCGACGTACCGAATGGTTGCGGAAAAATTTACCAAACACTAATCATTAACCCATTAATAACTATATAACATGAATACCATGCTATTATCCATCAACTGGAATCCCAATCCCGAACTATTCAACCTGTTCGGCATTTCTATCCGTTATTACGGATTATTGTGGGCAGTAGGAATATTCTTTGCATACGTTATTGTTCACTACCAGTACCGGGATAAGAAGATAGAAGAGAAGAAGTTTGATCCGCTTTTCTTTTACTGTTTCTTTGGTATTCTTATCGGTGCCCGTCTGGGACACTGTTTATTCTATGATCCGGGATACTATCTGTCCCATTTTTGGGAAATGATTCTCCCCATCAAGTTTATGCCGGATGGAAACTGGAAATTTACCGGATACGAAGGGCTGGCCAGCCACGGAGGCACATTGGGACTGATAGTGGCACTATGGCTGTATTGCCGTAAGACAAAACTCCACTATATGGATGTATTGGATATGATTGCCGTAGCTACACCGATCACAGCCTGTTTCATCCGCCTTGCCAACTTGATGAACTCTGAAATCATCGGTAAACCGACCGATGTACCTTGGGCATTCGTTTTTGAACGTGTAGATATGCAGCCCCGTCATCCGGGACAGCTTTATGAGGCCATCGCCTACCTCATCCTGTTCTTCATCATGATTTATCTGTATAAGAATTACAGCAAGAAACTGCATCGCGGATTCTTCTTCGGACTCTGCCTGACATATATCTTCACCTTCCGCTTCTTCATCGAGTTCCTGAAAGAGAACCAGGAAGCGTTCGAGGACCAAATGATGTTTAATATGGGACAATGGCTAAGTATTCCATTTGTCATAATAGGCGTTTATTTCATGTTCTTCTATGATAAAAAGAAGAAAGTAGCTTGATGTTAAAACGCAGGATTAACGCAAATTATCGCAAATATGTGTTTGTTTTATAACCATATGTATATGCTTTAATAATCTGTAATAATTTGCGTTAATCTGCGTTTTAACACGTCTTTTTACATTATCAATCGATTGCTTATTTCCCTCCGACTATCTTCTTGATATCATTCAACTTATTCAGTGCCTCGATCGGAGTGAGATTGTTTACATCCAAATTCAATATTTCATCACGAATCTGGCAAAGGATAGGATCATCCAACTGAAAGAAACTCAACTGCATCCCTCCACGATTCTCGCTCACCTCTGCCAATGGCTTACCGGAGATACCCTGTTGGCGATTATCAGATTCAAGCTGTTTCAAGATCTCATTTGCACGCTTCACAATGCTCTTCGGCATACCTGCCATCTTCGCTACATGAATACCGAAAGAATGCTCACTACCACCGCGCTCCAGTTTACGAAGGAAGATGACCTTATTATCCACCTCTTTCACCGATACATTATAATTCTTGATACGATTGAAAGATTTCTCCATTTCATTCAACTCATGATAGTGAGTGGCAAATAATGTGCGCGCTTTCGCCTTCGGGTGTTCATGGATATATTCCACAATCGCCCAAGCGATAGAAATACCATCGTATGTAGAAGTACCGCGCCCTAATTCATCAAACAACACAAGACTTCGGGAAGAAACATTATTCAAGATATCCGCCGCTTCATTCATCTCCACCATAAAGGTAGACTCACCGACAGAAATATTATCGCTTGCCCCCACACGGGTAAATATCTTATCCACCAATCCGATATGAGCACTTTCCGCAGGAACGAACGAACCGATCTGTGCAAGGAGAGTAATCAACGCCGTCTGACGCAAAAGAGCGGACTTACCGGCCATATTAGGACCTGTGATAATAATAATCTGCTGAGTAGTACTGTCCAGCATTACATCATTCGCAATATACTTCTCACCGATAGGGAGCTGTTTCTCAATCACGGGGTGACGTCCCTGACGGATATCCAAGACATCACTATCTTCAATAATAGGACGAATATAATGATTCTCCCGAGCTACATTAGCAAATGACAACAGACAGTCCAAGCGGGCTATCTGATTCGCGTTAATCTGTATCTGAGGAATAAACTCCATCAATGCCTGCACCAGATCCGTATATAGCCGCGTCTCCAAAACCAGAATCTTATCTTCCGCCCCCAGAATCTTTTCCTCATATTCCTTCAGCTCCTGTGTGATATAACGCTCCGCATTAACCAATGTCTGTTTACGAATCCATTCTGCCGGAACTTTATCTTTATGGACATTACGAACCTCGATATAATATCCGAATACATTATTATAAGCCACTTTCAAGCTTGGAATACCCGTCAACTCACTTTCACGCTGTTGTATTTGGAGTAAATAATCCTTCCCCGAATACGAAATCCGGCGCAATTCATCCAAGTCCGCATTCACACCGTCTTGAATCACCCCACCTTTATTGACAGCCAATGGCGGATCATTCTTTATCTCTTTGGCAATCCGGTCACGAATAGTGACACAAAGATTCAACTGTTCCCCTATCTGATTCAGACTTGCATTATCCGCTTGAATACATGCCAGTTTAATGGGTTCGATGGCCTGCAATGCCACTTTCAGTTGAACAACTTCGCGCGGTGACACACGCCCTACAGCCACTTTGGAAATAATACGTTCCAAATCCCCTATCAGATGTAACTGTTCTTCGATGACAGCTTTAAAATCCGGTTGGCGGAAAAAATATTCCACCACATTCAATCGTTCATCAATCGGTTTCTTATCCTTCAACGGGAAGACCATCCAACGTTTCAGCAGACGTGCTCCCATCGGGCTGACCGTTCTGTCAATCACATTGAGCAGACTGCTTCCGCCATCATTCATATTGCCGATCAGCTCCAGACTACGTACCGTAAACTTATCCAGGCGGACATATTTATCTTCTTCAATACGAGACAATGAAGTAATATGCCCGATTTGCGTATGTTGCGTCATCGTCAGATATTGCAGGATAGCACCGGAAGCAATGATACCGTTCTTCAGATGCTCCACTCCGAACCCTTTCAGGTTCTTCGTTTCAAAATGTTTCAGAAGTTTTTCGCGGGCCGTTGTTTCCGTAAATACCCAATCATCCAGCTCGAATGTAAAGAACTTACTGCCAAAATTACCCTCAAACATCAGCCGCTTGCCCCTTTCAAAAAGAATCTCTTTCGGACCGAAGTTATTCAACAGTTTATCTACATAATCAAAAGGTCCCTCTGCAGTTAGGAATTCACCGGTAGAAATATCAAGAAAGGCAACCCCACAGGAAGCCTTGCCGAAATGAACGGCAGCCAGAAAGTTGTTCTCTTTATAATTCAGTACATTATCATTGATAGAAACGCCGGGAGTCACCAATTCGGTTATACCTCGCTTCACCAACTTTTTCGTCATTTTCGGATCTTCCAACTGATCACAGATAGCGACCCGCTTTCCGGCACGAACCAGTTTAGGAAGATACGTATCGAGAGCATGATGGGGAAAACCCGCCATCTCAATGGTTTTACCTTTTCCGTTTGCACGTTTTGTCAATGTGATTCCCAGAATCTCGGAGGCAACAATGGCATCTGTGGAATATGTTTCATAAAAGTCGCCGCAACGAAACAGCATCACTGCATCCGGATGTTGTGCCTTCAAATCCAGAAACTGTTTCATCATCGGGGTAAGGACGATCTCTTCTTCGTTCACGGTTCTCTCCTTTTCTTTTTTATTTAGGGTAAACAATTGCAATATCTTTGCAAAGATAACGGTTTTCCGGCAGAGAATCAACGGTATCCCCCGTTTCAATTTTCAAAATAAGTGTTGCATACTTTTAAAAAGGGAGGATGTTTTTCTTAACAAACAGGAAGATAATATTAAAACGTGTTATAAAACATACTATTTTTCTTGGATAATTTGCTAATATCACAGAAGTCCGTACCTTTGCAATGTGTTTTTCATAGTATTAGATTTAAGGTTAACAAAGGTTGGGTCAAGGCGTTGACCCTTTTTTATGTCCGTACGGCTCATTAACGCCCTTTTCTTTCCGCCAAATACACCCCACAGACAATACAGCCTGCACCTATTAATGCAAACAGAGTGATTTGTTCCTGCAAAATCATCATGGATGCCACCATTGTCACCAACGGATTGAGATAGATATAATTGGAAGCTCTAACAGTTCCCAACTGTTTTAAGACCACATTCCAGAGGACATAACATATCAAGGAAGCCAGAACAGCCAGAAACAAAAGATTGGATAATACAATCGGTTTTAAAAGTATGTCAAGATCCGGTTGTAGCGGATGAAGAAGAAAGGCGGGAAGTATGGTCAATACTCCATAAAAGAATATTTTGCGGGTGATAAATACAGTGGGGTAACGCCCCGTCATTTTCCGTATAATCAAGCTATAAAATGCCCACGAAAGAGCGGCAAGTAAAGTAAGCAAATCACCTACAGGAGAGATTTTCAGTATTACACTCCCATTAAAGACCACTAATCCTACTCCTGCCAAAGCTAATAGTGAGCCGCCAATCAGCCCTTTCGTAGCTTTTTCACTTTTATAAAAGAGTAAAGAAAGAATAGTCGTCAACAAAGGAGCCGTGCAGATAAGGAAAGACACATTGGAAGCCTGCGTGATTCCTAATGCCGTATTTTCAGTAAAGAAATAAAGTGACCCGCCAAAAATACCACCTGCCATCAGCCAAAATTCATCTTTCCAACGATTGGCAAACAAACGCTTGGGAGAAATTATCCAAATACCTGCGTAAGCAATCAAAAAGCGATAGAAAAAGATTTCCTGCGGAGTCAACCCATAACCAATCAATACTTTGGTCGCTATAAAAGTCAATCCCCAAATTGATACAGTCAATATTGCAATCAAATGATAATACCCATGCTTCAATTCCATAGTGATGGTAATGTTTTTTAATAGAGTGCAAAGATAGCGAGAAGTTATGGAATGTTTGTTTGGAGAAGTAACAAAAAGCCCGTACCTTTGTTTATGTTCAAAGAAAGTTCCTAAAATAAGGTATAAGTTATGGAAAAATATATAGCACCGGACAGGAAACGTATCCCATACGGCATGATGAACTTTGCAGTAATCCGCCGCGACGACTGTTATTATGTAGACAAAACCCGGTTTATACCCATGATAGAAGAGGCGGACAAGTTTTTCTTCTTTATTCGCCCGCGCCGTTTCGGCAAAAGTCTCACAGTAAGTATGTTGCAGCACTATTATGATATACTTGCCAAGGATAAATTCGAAGCGCTGTTTGGCGACCTTTACATCGGAAAGCACCCTACGCGCGACCGGAACAGCTATCTGGTACTATACCTCAACTTCTCCGGAATAGTAGGCGAACTGCACAACTATCGCAAAGGGCTGGACGCGCATTGCCAAACAATGTTCGACTACTTCTGCGATATTTATGCCGACTATCTCCCCAAAGGCATCAAAGAAGAACTCGACAAAAAAGAAGGAGCTGTCGAACAATTTGAATACCTGTTCACAGAATGTAATAAGACCAACCAACGTATTTACCTCTTTATTGACGAATACGATCATTTCACCAATGCCATTCTCTCTGATATAGAGAGCCTGCACCGTTATACGGACGAAACGCATGGCGAAGGTTATCTGCGTGCCTTCTTCAATAAAATTAAAGCCGGAACCTATTCCAGCATCGAACGTTGTTTCATTACCGGCGTAAGTCCCGTGACAATGGACGACCTCACAAGCGGTTTCAATATCGGAACCAACTACTCGCTCACACCGGAATTTAACGAGATGATAGGTTTCACGGAAGAAGAAGTCCGCCAAATGCTTACCTATTATTCCACCACCAGTCCATTCAATCACAGTGTAGACGAACTGATAGAAATAATGAAACCTTGGTATGACAACTACTGCTTTGCAGAAGAATGTTACGGTGAAACCACTATGTACAACTCCAACATGGTACTCTACTTCGTCAAGAATTATATTCAACGAGGCAAAGCCCCCCGGGATATGGTAGAAGATAATATCCGTATCGACTACGAAAAATTACGTATGCTCATCCGGAAGGACAAAGAGTTTGCACACGATGCCTCCATCATACAAACATTGGTGAGCGAAGGCTACGTCACCGGAGAACTGAAAAAAGGTTTTCCTGCCATCAATATCACCAACCCTGACAACTTTGTGAGCCTACTCTACTATTTCGGTATGCTCACCATTAGCGGCACGTATGAAGGAAGAACCAAACTCACCATCCCCAATCAGGTAGTCCGCGAACAAATCTACACCTATCTGCTAAGTACCTACAACGAAGCCGAACTTAATTTCAGTAGTTACGAGAAAAACGAACTTTCCAGCGGTCTCGCCTATCGAGGCGACTGGAAAGCCTATTTCGGTTATATTGCCGACTGTCTGAAACGCTACACTTCCCAGCGCGACAAGCAGAAAGGTGAATTTTTTGTCCATGGCTTCACACTTGCCATGACAGCACAAAACCGTTTCTACCGTCCCATTTCCGAACAGGACACACAGGCAGGCTATGTCGATATTTTCCTTTGTCCGCTACTGGATATCTATTCCGACATGAAGCATAGTTACATTGTGGAACTGAAATATGCCAAGTATAAAGACCCCGAAAGCCGCGTGGAAGAATTGCGACTGGAAGCTATTGCTCAAGCCAATCGCTATGCTGACACCGATACGGTGAAGAGAGCAGTCGGCACTACACAGCTTCATAAAATCGTAGTTGTATACAAAGGAATGGATATGCCAATATGCGAAGAGATTTAATACAAAAAAGGAACTCGCATTACAAGCGTATCATGCAAAAAACAGATAGGCTAACAATATGAAAAAATCAATAAAACGTTTGTCAAAACCTTTATAAATGAAGAATTACCCTCATCACAGCTATCTGTAATGAGGGTAATCATGTTAAAAGAGAGTTTCGATACATCTCCTTACTATCAAATTCCTACATGAAAAACTATTTGGTCACCTTGTAAGTTCCACTTCCATAGTCTTTTGACTTCATCTCTCCGGGAAGGGTTACGGTAGCGGTAACACCCTTAGGAATAGTGAATTCCCAAATCCAAGTGTCACCCTCGTATTTCCATGCACTCTTAATGAGTCCGGCAGCGGAACGGTATTCGGCAGTTACGTGTCCCAATCGCTTGTCTGGAATGGGTTTCATAATGATATGCTTGAAGCCTGGGGTGGCAGGATCGGCTGCGATGCCGACAACAGTTTCCCAAATCCATTCACATACGCATCCATAGGCATAATGATTGAAGCTGTTCATACCGCGTGGTCCCATTCCCTTATCTATCATATAGCTATTCCACCTTTCCCAGATGGTGGTAGCTCCATTGTCCACAGAGTACAGCCAGCTTGGGTTCTTACGTTGGAAGAGTAGTTCATAGGCAATGTCTTCCATACCATTCTCCGTGAGGGTGGCCATAAGAATAGATGTGCCCAGGAATCCGGTCTGCAAGCAAAGGTCGTGTTGTGCGAAGTTTTCGCGCAGGCGGTCTATCATCTTCGCTTTGGCTTCGCCTTCCACAAGCTGGTTTTTCAAGGCGAACAAAGCAGGAGTTTGCATGGTGTTGAGGATGGCGGTTTTGAAGGTGCCATCCTCGTTGAGGAAGTTCTCTTTGATGTATGCTTTTGCCAAGTCGGCCATTTGCTGGTATTTGGCGGAATTGCGACCGGTAGCGGCAGCCATGTCGCGCATCATGAAAGCATCTATCACCCAGTAGGAAGCACTTAGATAGTTCCAGTAGCTAATGGCATCAGGAAGCGGACCTTGGGGAGAGAAAGCCAATCCGCTACAGCTTTCCAGCGGTTCGTAGCTCAACCAGTCAGCCCACTGGTAGTTGCCGTTCTCACCGCAGAGGGTATCGTGGTTATACTTGGTGTCGTTGATGTGGTTCATAAACAGGTCCATGGCGTTCCAGTTCTCCTCAATGATTTGCGTATCTCCGAATTGTTTCCACACCGTCCAAGGCACAATGATTCCGGCATCGGCCCACCCCAAACGCATTTTCTCATCGCCGTATTGTGCCAAGGGAGCCACTCCGGGGAATCCACCCAAACTGTTTTGGGTGTCGCGCATGTCACGCATCCACTTGTGAAAGAACTTCATGGTGTTAGCAAAGAACGTACCGGTTTCTGCAAACACTTGTGTGTCTGCTGTCCAGCCCAGACGCTCGTCACGCTGCGGACAGTCGGTGGGTATAGACAGGTAGTTGGATAGCTGTCCCCAATAAGTGTTGGAGATGAGCTTGTTCACAAGGTCGTTGCCTGTGGTGATAGTGCCGGTCTCCAGTTCCTTTGCGATGGAAGTAACGGGGATGGACTTCAACGACTTGATGGCAACATTCCCAGTGGAAGTTATGGAGACATAGCGGTAACCGAAGAAGGTACAGTGAGGATAATAGGCCACATAGTTATCTCCGCTAGCAAAGGTATAATCCAGACGGATACCAGTGTGGGGAATGCGCAGATTTTCACGGTGGCAACTTCCTTCCGGACCATCCATTCCACGAATCTTGGCGCCGTTGCCGTCATTGAGCAATTCCGCGGGAAGGCAGGTCAGCACTGTTCCTTCGGCAGCTTTGAATACGAAAGAAGGTACGCTGGCACAATTTTGTCCGAAGTCCACCACTAATGTCTCTCCCGGACTTACGGTCATCTCCGTACCCGATGCGAACTCACGGGCGATAATCACCTTACCAAACTCATTCTCCTTTGCTCCTTCTACATTCTTCCAAACGTATGCTTTGACAGGAGCGAGGGCGAGATCTGTACGCAGATAGACTTCCGCCCCGTCCGAAGGCAGGATATCACCGGAGAATTCGGTGTTCTCTTCGGGTGTGGAGAGTTTGTCCACACATTCGTAACCCATCGGTTCGCGTGCATCGTACTCTTCTCCGTCAAAGATACCGGCATGTTTCACCGGACCGGCAATTCCGGCTTTCCAGTTTTTAAGATCAGTACCGTAACGCTTCTTGCTTCCGTCAGAAAAAGTCAGTTCCAGTACACCACGGAAGGCACATTTCTTGCCTATCATGCCGTCATATCCTCCGGGGGTTATGATTTTGTCATCCCACCATCCCGGCGTCACCTGTACGGAGAGCATGTTCTCGGCGTTTGGCTTAGTACGGATGATGTCTGTAATATCATAGGTGAAAGAACGTTTGGTCTTGGCATAGTGTGTGAAGCCCGGTTTCAGGAATTCTCCGCCTACGGGTTTCCCATTCACATACAACTCGTAAACTCCCAGTCCGGCAGTCATCCACTTGGCAGAGATGACTTTCTGTTCATTTTTCACGGTGGACACGAACCAACTGGCACCATCGGCTGCGCGACCGTTGTTATGTCCTTTCACTACAGGAGCGTCTACTGCTGAAATCCATTTGGATTCGTTCCAGGCCGACGCTTCCAATGCGTGAGTACGTTTTCCGACTTCAGTTGCGTTTATCAGTCCGCTATTCGAGAAAAGCGCGAAAATCATTACCGGAACAAGATTCGCAAAACAATGGAAATTCATTTTCATACTTATATGTATTTTTTAGTATTAAAAGATTAACTTAGAAGTGCTGTTTTATGGGACTTGCACAACAAAATTACAGAATTATATAATATGACAGACGATTTCTACATTTTTTTTGACTCAACAATGGTTTCAGTTCAATCTGAAGCTTTTTACGATTATCGGGCAAAACAACGACATATTGTAAAATAATATAATCAACGCATTCGCTAGTTCTATTGTATCAATTATTTATCAAATAAGAAAAGAAGATGACGGTTATTCATTGCAGTCATTCTTTCTTCTTTACACGAAAACCTCGAAATCGAATAAACTCTATTCAAGTTTTTAATAAATAACGAAGGGGTTTATTATAAACGGTATCCAAGTTTATTATAAACTCTTTTTTGACGCTTTTAATACCTAAAATAGAATTATTGCAACAAAAATGGGCAAGAACCTTCACAGTTTCTTGCCCATTCGTTATCCTATGTTATGCATTTCGCACATCCACCTATTGAACTTATGTCACAATATTTATATCTTTCATCATTCGTTTTCTATTTTTAATTTCCCCAAATATACGAAATAAAAACAAGAAAGTCAATAGAGAAGGTTTATTTATATCATACTTTGACTTTTAATATTGAATACTAGTCTGCATTTGAAAAAAGAACTGTAATCATATTATTGTATACTATTCAATAAATCTGCCTTTCCTTCATTAATCAACTTCAAAATCAGCTCACCGAAAAGAGTATTCTGCCAAGCGAACCATGCACGGGTAAATTTCTTCGGATTATCCTTATGGAAAGATTCGTGCATAAAGCCCGTGTCGGCATCCGTATCCATCAGCATCTTGATACAGGTCTTGATTTCGGCATCATTCTGACTGGTAAAGGCTTTCATCATAATACTCATCGGCCATACCATATCATAACCGATGTGCGGTCCGCCGATTCCTTCACCTGCTTTGCCTTTAAAGAAGTAAGGATTGTCTTCGCTCCATACAAAGCGACGGGTGTTCTGATAAATCGGATCGTTCACATTCACATCGCCCAGATAAGGCATCGCAAGCAGGCTCGGCACGTTGGCATCGTCCATCAGATGATGATTTCCAAAACCATCCACCTCGAAGGCATAGATTTTACCATATTTAGGATGATTATATACCGCGTATTTCTTCAAAGCTGTTTCTACTTCCTGCGCCAGGTCTTTACATTCTTTAGACAAGGCGGTTTTCTTATTTACTTTCTCCAGAATCTCGGCAGCCTTACGCAAAGAAGACACGGCAAAGAAATTGGAAGGAACCAGGAATTGAAGAGTGGTGGCATCGTCCGAAGGACGGAAGCTGGAAACAATCAAACCGACAGGTTTCACCGGTGCTCCAAGGCCGTCATTGCTCACAGTATCCAGTGCACGTTCTGTTTTACGCTGGAATTTATAAGGGCCTACTCCTTCTTTGCGTTGCTGTTCCTTGAAGGTTTTCAGTACGTTAGTGATTGCCTGAATCCATTCTTCGGTGAATATGCTTGCATCTCCGGTAGTCTTCCAGTAGTGGTAAGCCAGACGCAACGGATAACACAGGGAGTCGATCTCCCATTTGCGTTCGTGCAATTCCGGTTTCATATCCGTAAGGTCGCTCATCCAATGGCCGTTAGGAATGGCGCCGTCATTAAACGCATTTGCATACGGGTCGATATTGATACATTTGAACTGGCGGAGGATCACTCCTGCCAGCATTTCTTTCAGTTCGGGGTCCGAATTAGCCAGTTGCACATAAGGCCATACCTGCGCACCGGAGTCGCGCAGCCACATGGCATGAATATCTCCCGTGTATACGAATGTATCCGGTTTGCCATCGCTTCCCTTACGGAAATGTACGGTAGTGTCCAGGGTATTCGGGAAACAGTTGGTAAACATCCATGCCAGCTTCGCATTCTTCAGAAGCTTCTGTACACGAAGAATCTCCTTTTCCACTGCATTCGAACGGAACAGGCGGTTAGATATTTCCGGGCGGTTATCTTTCTGAATGGCATCTGCCGGACATACATACATTTCCGTCATACGGTTGGAAGCTTGCAGTTGGCCACCGCAGAGAAGCATACCCGCCAGCATACCTGCACTGATATATTTGATTTGTTTTTTCATGATTACTTCTTCTTTTTGAATTCATTAGAGAAAGAGTAAGGGAAATCGCTTTCTTTCGTACCACGTTGCTGATTGGGTTTGGCATCCATCTTGAAAGAAATGGTGGCGCCATTCATCAGGTCCTGATGAGTCAGGTAGTTTTTGGTGTATTCCTTGCCGTTCAGTGTCATTGATGAAATGTAACGCTTGTCGTCTCCGTTATTCGGGGCGGAGATGGTTACTGTCTTTCCGTTTTCCAGATGCAGTTTCATCTCTTTGAAGTAAGGAGTACCCAGGACATACTCATCTGTACCCGGGCATACCGGATAGAATCCCATTGCCGAGAATACATACCAGGCAGAAGTCTGGCCGTTGTCCTCATCACCGCAATAACCGTCGGGAGCAGGAGTATAGAGTTTATCCATTACTTCACGAATCCAGTGCTGCGCTTTCCAGGGTTGACCGGAATAGTTGTACATATAAAGCATGTGCTGGATCGGCTGGTTGCCATGTGCATAGTTGCCCATGTTCATGATCTGCATTTCACGGATTTCATGGATAACGGCTCTGTAATAGCTCTCATCGAATATCGGAGGCAGAATAAATACGGAATCCATCATCTGGTTGAAGCCGTCTTTACCACCCATCAGGTCGATCAGACCTTGAGGATCGTGGAATACCGACCAGGTGTAATGCCAGCTGTTACCTTCTGTGAAAGCATCTCCCCATTTCAACGGGTTGAACGGAGACTGGAAGGTGCCGTCTTCATTCTTGCCACGCATCAGTTTGTGTTCGGGGTCATACAGGTTCCTATAATTCATTGCACGCTTGGCAAAGATTTCAATCTCTTTTTTCGGTTTCTTCAAGGCTTTGCCAAGTTGGTAGATACACCAGTCATCATAAGCATACTCCAGTGTGCGGGCTGCATTTTCATTAATACCTACATTATAAGGAACGTAGCCCAACTTATTATAATACTCATGTCCTAATCGTCCGGTAGAACCCACTTTCGGATGCACAGCATTCGCTCCGTGTTTCACGGCTTCCCACAACGTCTCAATATCGTATCCTTTCAATCCTTTCAGGTAAGCGTCGGCAACTATGGAAGCAGAGTTGTTTCCAACCATACAACCTCTATGACCGGGGCTCGCCCATTCCGGCAGGAATCCGCTTTCCTTGTAGGTGTTCACCAATCCTTCCTGCATCTTTGTATTCATGGATGGATACATCAGGTTGAGGAATGGGAAAAGACAACGGAATGTATCCCAGAAACCGGTGTCGGTAAACATATAGCCCGGAAGTACTTCACCGTTATAAGGGCTGTAGTGCATAACGTCTCCTTTGGCATCTATCTCATAGAAGCTTCTGGGGAACAATACCGAACGATACAGGCAGGAGTAGAATGTACGCAAATGGTCGATATCATCGTCTTTCACTTCGATACGTCCCAGAACGTCGTTCCATACCTTGCGACCTTTCGCTGCAATCTGTTCAATGTTGTCCGTACCCAGTTCCTTCAGGTTCAGTTCAGCCTGTTCGGGGCTGATGAAAGAGGAAGCGACACGAACATTCACCTGTTCGCCCTTGCGGGTTTTGAAACCGATCAGTGCGCCGGCATGGTTGTCCGTCACTTCCAGTTTGTTGGTATCAATCACACCACTGGCTACGGCAGCCGTATAAGTAAACGGTTTGTCGAATACCAGTACAAAGTAGTTTTTAAAGTTGGCAGGAACACCACCGCTATTTTTAGTAGTATAGCCGATAATCTTGTTCTCTGAAGGGATCACTTTCACAAACGAGCCTTTATCGAAGGCGTCTACCACTACATAAGAGTGGTCGTTTTCGGGGAAAGTGAAACGGAAAGCAGCTGCTCTCTCTGTCGGAGCAATTTCGGTCACTACATCATGATCGGCAAGATATACTTTATAATAATAAGGAGTAGCCGTTTCAGCTTTATGAGAGAACCAACTGGCACGCTCATCCTGATTAAATACTGCCTTACCGGTTACCGGCATGATGGCAAATTGACCGTAATCATTGATCCAGGGACTTGGCTGATGGGTTTGTTTGAATCCTCTGATCTTGTCAGCGTCATACGTATAGGCCCATCCATCGCCCATTTTACCAGTCTGCGGAACCCAAAAGTTCATCCCCCAGGGTAGCGCAATGGCGGGGTAAGTATTTCCGGTAGATAGTGCGTGCTTCGACTGCGTACCAACCAGCAGACTAACATAGTCCACTGGTCCGGTAATCAATGCACTAACATTAACAAGATATACAAAGCATAAACCCAATAGCAACAAATATTTTCTTCTCATCATATATTCTTCTTTTCTACCATCATTGCTTCGGAGTGGCCCCCATTTCAAAAACTAATTCACCACCAGCCATTATATCAGTGTACAAGATATAAGGTTTGGTATATTCACAGCCATTCAATGTAATTTTCCTTATATATTTATTCAGGATAGAATTATTTTTTGCGATAAGAACCAGTTTTCCTCCAGGTACAGTTATTTCAACTCTATCGAACAATGGAGTTCCGAACCAGTAACGGGCACTCGCTGGTTCTACCTGATAGAATCCCAATGCAGAAAGCACATACCATGCAGACATTTGACCGACGTCTTCATTACCACATAAACCATCCGGAGCTGCGTGATAAAGTGAAGTAAGTACTTCTCGGACACGGGCTGCAGTTTTCCAAGGCTGGTCAAGCATAGAGTAAAGATAAAGAATATGATGCCCCGGTTCATTGCCATGAGCATATTGCCCTATCAATCCCGAAATATCAGGAGAGCCCCCCGCTCCCACTATTTCGCTTAACACAAACAATGAATCCAGTTTTTCAATGCATTTATCACGACCTCCAAAACATTCTGACAGTCCACTTATGTCATGGGGAACTAACCACGTATATTGCCAAGCATTCCCCTCACAATAATCATCCGCTCTGTGTTGGGATGCGAATGGATCAAAAGGTGTCCGCCAATTTCCATTACTGTCTTTTCCACGGACAAACCCGGTTGATTCATCAAAATAATTACGGTACGAATGAGAACGTTCGGTGAAAAGACGATAGTCATCATCCTTTCCCAAATGATTGGCGGCAGCAGCGACAGCAGCATCCGCTATGGCATATTCCATATCGTAGGCAATAGCTTCCTGAAATAAATCACAAGGAATATAGCCATACTGCTTTCTAAGCGAACCACCACGTCCATCATGATTTGCCGTCATCTTTATAGCAGTGAAAGCACGTTCCATATCAATGTCTTTAAATCCCTTTACAATGGCATCTGCCACTACAGGTATAGCAGGATTCCCTACCATACAGTCCGTCTCATTCCCCCATAAGTGCCACACGGGTAGACGTCCTTGCTTATCATAAATATCCAGCATGGAATTGATAATATCCGGCATTCTGTCAGGGTGAAGAATAGTCATCAATGGCATTGCCGCACGATATGTATCCCATAGCGAAAATGTGGTATATGCGGTATTTGAAGAATTAACATCACTGTAAATGGAAGGAGCTACCATCGTATGATACAAAGCTGTATAAAATATCCGTAGATAACTTTTGCTTGCCGTATGAATACGTACTTTGCCAAGCTCCTCATTCCATGCAAGATTAGCAGCTGCCACAGTCTTGTCAAAATCCCATTCCGCAAGTTCCGCCAACAAATTTTTCTTTGCTCCTTCCACTGATACCGAAGATAAAGCTATTTTCAGAAGAATCTGCTCTCCTTTTTCCGTAGAGAACGAAGCACGACCATATCTGCCACTGTTTCCATGTAAATCAAAGCTAGTGAAAGGTTTAGAAAATTGAGCAGCAAAATAAACATACTGGTCGCTTGCCCAACCTGTTGATCTACGATAGCCTACCACCATATCTGTTCCTTCCACTGTCATAGATACCTCACGCACTTGGTCTGAACCGATACCGTTTTCCAAATCAATCACGATAGCTGCCTCCTGTGAATCGGGGAAAGTATAGCGATGAAAGCCTACACGCTTTGTGGCAGTAAGCTCTGCCAATACATTATAACGGAGTAAAGGGACAGAGTAATAACCCGGATGAGTAATTTCCTTACTACGGTCGGCATACGACCAAAGCCCTGACGTCTGGTCGCTCGCCTTACCACGGGCGTATGTCACGTCACCAATCACCGGCATGACAGTGATGTCTCCCAAATCCCCGGCTCCCGTTCCGCTCAAATGAGTATGTGAAAAACCTATCACTGTATTGTCAGAGTCATGATAGCCAGAACACCAGTCCCAGTCCGTCGGTATACTTGTAGGGCCTAGTTGCACCATACTGAAAGGAACATTAGCTCCAACAAAAACATGACCATGTCCTCCACTACCGATTTTCGGATCAACGTATTGTGTCACTCCACCGGGGATTGCTTTCCATGCTTCACACTCTGCCAAATGGTTCATTTCTGCCCCTGTATCCGGCAGTATAGTCAGTTCTTCTACCGACTTCGAGTCCGAACACGCAGCAAACATCAGAATGGCGGTCACTATTATCTTATATGTTTTCAGTCTTTCCATTTTTATCAAATTTCTCTTTAGAAAGTTAATACAGGGGTGGGATCTTCTCCATAGTCCTTGTAACCTTTGCGGGCCGCTGATGCATCTTCGATATCGTATATTCCGTAATAACCTTTGCTATTGGTCACGTTTCTTTCCGTGCTTGTTCCCAAGTGTCGCCAATGATGGCTATCCCTTCTCCATAATTCTGCATCGGAACATTCCTGAAGACGCTCTTTTATACCTATGTCATGCGCTTCGGCAACTGCTTCCATCTGCACTTTAGAACCCAGATACCAGCCACTAGTTCCTTCGGGGGCCGTCCGGATAGTATAGTTTGTAGCCCGGTAGATATGTGTATAGTTATCATCAGACAAGGTGATACCTTTTAATTTCGCATGATTCAAAATCATTTTAGTATTTGCATAACCACACCAATCGTCAGGGTGTTCGTGCGTGCCAACCAATTCTTTCCGATAGTTCTCCGTACACCATTCTTTGATAGAACCGAATTGAATACCAGAAGGATCAGCAGCAAATACATATCCATGAATCTCTGTCAATTTACCATCATAGTCACTGATATTGTCACCTTGTCCTGCCCCCACATGGAAAATAATTCCCGAACAGTCATTCTTATTTCCGGTCAGATATTCGGAATAGGTATTGTCTCTAAAATAAAAATCAAGGACATTAGGAGCCTTGTTCTTCAGTTTCAAATTAGTATCCGAGTCAATGCCAGTCAAGGAGCAGCAAAAATAGCCTTCTTTCTCTGTCACTTTCAAATCCTCAGAAACAGCCCCTTCCACAACGAATGCTCCTCGACTACAAGGTTTCTTATCAACTGCAATTTTATACTTTACAGTGCACGCAGTCCCTACCCGATAGCACCCTTCGTCAAGAGATAAGACATTTCCCGCCTCATCGGACACTGTAACATCAGTGTAGCAATCATCCTGTTCGATAGATAGTTCCCACAGGACTTTTACTTGCCCCAAGTCATAGATATGATTAGAGAGTGTCGTTTCCTTGAAATCAGACAAATTTTTCGTCAGCTCCGTACCATTACTCATTTTTAATATCAAAGTCACACCTTGTGAAAAGGTGACAGGAAGGGTTACAAAATAGTATACTCCTTTTTCCAATACAGCACCGTTGTTCTCAAGCGTAACCGTGCTTTTGCCATCAGTAACATTCTGCACCAACGATTCATCGCCATCATTCCACCCGACAGTAAATTTACCTGCCAGTACTTCATTATTGTTACCTTTCAATGTGACAGACTTTATCCCAGCTTCTTTCAACTCAAATCTCAACAATGCGCATACATTCCTGAAAATAAAAGATTTCTTCTCCAAAGTCGTTCGGGATACCATGACACTAAGGTCTGTATCAAATCCATCCGCTACCGGTTTTTGAATATCCGGGAGCACGGTTGTGATATTCTTTCCATTCAGAGCGACATCTGCGTTATATGGATACAGCGAGTAATATTCGGCAACTTCGTCCGCTTTTCCTGTGAAGGTCACCGCTTCACCGCCCGAAGCGGTCATATATTCCTTGTTTTCATTTCCGTATAATACACTGATTCGGTCGCCTGCCACCCATTCTACCTTTGTGCCGCCTGTCAATACGGTTCTTGAAAGATCATTACCTGTTTCGATACCGTTCAAAGTGGCTGAAAAAGTGACTTCACCGGAGAGAGTGGCATCGTCCTCCATCTCCTTGTTTACATCGTCCGAGCAGGAAGCTGCCGCCATGGATACCATGGCGAACAGCAAGCATTTCATATATTTCTTCATTGTCAATTATTAACAGGTTTCCAGGTAAAGTTTTCCGCACCGCCTTTCAGGACAGCCGTATATCTGCCTGTCAGATCTTTGAATTCTGTCTTTGTCACATCCAAGTCTGTCTTGGAGATTACGAAATCCCAGGCGCAGACCAAATTCGGGTCAGCAGGATCGACTGTACAGTTTCCTTCCGCTGATGCTTTTATTTCGTCCGCAGTACGCGCTTTTTTCCAGATACGCATATATTTAATAGAACCTTTAAAATATTCCATACGGGTTCCGTCCGCTTTCAGACGGCAGAAAGCAGTCATAGGTATTTGAGCCTGATGGTAAGAGTCAGCTGTATATACCCAGCGGCGTTCATTCTGTCCGATACGGATGGATTTTCCCTTCTTCTCGCCATTGTAAAACATTCTAAAACGTTCGTCCTGATCTTCGCCCGGCACTCCGTCTTCAGCATATACGATGGCATAATGCATCCATGTCTGATAACCCAACAAAGGAGCTCTGTAATACGGTTCCTCGAGTCCGATTTTACCCTCTTTGTCAAGAGGAATCGACGCTCGGATCAAGTCGTCGCTTCCGCCCGTATGGAAACGGGAATAGATGCGCCATCCACCCCAGGGTTCATCGTTACACGCTGACAGATAAGTACTGTTATCCTCATACTGCTTGGTGCAATATTCGTCGATTTTCACCCATAATTCAATGGTCAGAGCCGTATGTTGTGTTTCACCGAAGTCGGCAAATTCCTTATGATAACCGAAATCAATATATCCGCCGTTGTTGCCGTCTACCACCAAGTTGTAGAATGTTTCGGTTTCAATCTGCGTCTCGCGGAACGAGTCAATCTCCGCATCCGCCTGTTGAATGGCTTCTTCTACCAAGGCGTTCGTCAGGGGGATGCTTCCCGAAAATGCTTTGTCGATCAGTTCCGTGAGTTCCCGGATGGCAGCGTTCAATATAGATTTGCTGCTTTCGGGATACGTGCCCGGTTCCGTGCCGTAGGTGGAAGTTTCCAGTATATTCTGCAATTCGGAGAGTTTGTTCTTCAGTTGCTGCAAATTTCTCTGTTCCTCGGAAACATCGAGGATAACGGAGTCTTTAAACTTCTTCATGGCTTCTTCCGCTTTTTCGACAAGAGCATCTACAGTTTGCTGGTCGGTAGTTTCCCCGTTGTTCAGACGGCTGACGAAATCATCAATTTCGGCTATGGTCGTTTCAAGAATCGCTTTACTCTTTTCAGGATAAGTACCCGGTTCTGTGCCGTAAGTAGAGTTTTTTAATAGATAATCCACGACATTCCGTTCTTCAGTCAGTTGGGTGATATACCGCTCGCGATTGTTATTTTCATCATCGTCCGAACATCCTGAAAACAGCATGCAAGAAACCATACATAGACAACCCAACAAGATTACCCATCCACTCATTCCGATTTGATTCAATACTTTTCTCATTTTATTTTTCATTTAAAAGGTTAAACATCAGCACTCCAACCTGGATTCTGAACCAGTTCTTTATCAATATCAATGTCACCTTGCGGAATTGGGAAAAAATACATTTTCTTCTCAAATATTCTATTTTCAAACCAGGTACGTTTATAAAAGTCATTACCGTTTCCATTCACATACATACCATAAAGTGGCATATTCTCTGTTTCTTCGGCAATACCCCAACGACGAACATCAAAATAACGACTGCTTTCGAAAGCTAGTTCCACTCTCCTCTCCGCTCTAATTGCCTCCCGCATTTCATTTTGGGTAGATGGAACAGGTAACTGCCCGACTTTAGACCCGTAAGTAGGAATTCCTGCTCTTTCACGAATCAGATTCAAATAAGTCAAAATATCAGCATGGGTAGGTTCACATTCATTAAGTGCCTCTACATAATTAAGATAGACTTGAGCTAAACGTAACATAATACAAATCTGTTTCCCCGTATTCCAAGCCCCCAAAGGCGCATTCTTCCTTACACAATAACCTGTCGGCGGGCATTCTCCACCATGTAATCCCGAATTTCCGTCGTAACTAAAGTCGGAATAGAAAGCGCCTTCTTCTGTATTTAGCCATTTCTGACCGGAGAAAGTTATATTTACATAAAAACGAGGTTCACGTCCCACCCAAGCTTTCAGTACTCCATTGGGAGCCAATATGGTTCCTGTTTCATCTACATAGCTTTCAGAAGAGAAACCACTATCCTCATAACCTGTATTAGGATTGAGAACAGGTGTTTTACCATTGTCAGTATATCCACTAATAGGTAATTTACCATTCGCCATGAAAAAAGCATCCACCATCTGTTGGGAAGCGCCCAATCCGCCAGATGCTCGGTAACCACTGCCTACGGCCCCAGTATGTCTCGGAGTACGGTCATATTGCATCAATGAATAATCAGTGTTAATGCGGTAGAATATCATTTCCGTATTAGTGAAATCTTCTCCTCTCACAGCATCACGACAAGACAAATAGGCATTTAATACACCGTTTGTATAAACTTTGGTTAAATCATAATTTCCCGGAACGAACCTATCAATGAATGCTTTGGAAGCTGTAGCAGCCCTTCTCCATTTCGCTTTCACCGCTTCATCCGAGATGTCTTCAGGAAAAAGTTTCTTTCCATCTTTATTCCGTAGCTGGGCAACAAAGGAATTTTTTCCGTTATATAGGTCACTTGCAGCATATTGTAACACTTCTGCTTTAAAAGCCATCACAATGCTGTTGTCTATTCTTCCACAATTGTAAGTAAGCGATTTCTCTGGCAGACAACCGCTATCTAATACTTTATCAAATTCAGAAACAATATATTCCACACATTCCTCTACGCTGTTTCTAGGTAACTGTACTTTTTCTAAAGGAGCATCCATACTGATTGGATCATCAGACAAGATTGGTATCGGTCCATAGATACGTAGTAAGTAGAAGTAATACATAGCACGCAACGCACGGGCTTCTTCAATCCATTGCGCCAACAGATTTTGTTCCATATCCTTACATTGGGGAGCACCCTGTATAAAACGTCCTGCAGCACTAATTCCTGCATAATATTTTTCCCAATAGGATGAAACTATAGACGATTTCGGAGTAATGGTATTGTTATTGACTAAATGTGATGGCACAAAATCCCAATAGTATTCAGCCTCATCACACCCGGCAGTCCATATACCAGGAGTAGTATGCCTTCCATCCGCCGCCAAACGTTGGGCAAATTCATCTGGCAGATAGACATATACAGTAGCTAAAGCCTTCTCTGTAGAGGCTTTTGACTCAAACAAGTCATTATAAGTCAAACGGTCTGTCGGCATTTGATCAAAAAAATCCGAACATGAGGTTTGACACACCAACATGATTGACAAACTTAATAAAGTAATATATTTCCTTTTCATATTCTTAGAAATTAAAGTTGATACCAATGGAATAAGTAGAAATATTAGGATAGGAAGTACCATTATTGGTATTCAATTCCGAGTCCCATAACTTAAACTTACTAATCGTAAACAGATTTGTACCCATCGCATAGATAGAAGCACCTTTCAATAAGACAGCGTTTGTCCATCTTTTTGGGAGATGCCAAGTGATCTGTAAGGATTTCAGACGTAAGAAGCTAACATCTCTTTGCCACCAAGTACTTGTCTTAAAATTATTTTCATTTTTATCCGAACCATAGGCAAGACGAGGATAGAAAACATCCTGTCGCGGGTTGTTCTCCGTCCAACGATCTTTGATATTAGCATAAAGGTTACCTTCACCACCCGAACCGGAGAAAGGCTGTATTCCAAGTCCATTCAAACATCTGTCTGCTTGTGCCACTCCCTGAAAAAGGGTACTAATGGCAAAGTTTTTATATTGAAGATTAAAACCAAATCCATAGACAATAGAAGGTACGTCACCACGTCCTATCTTTGTCTCGTCATAAACATCAATTTGTCCGTCTCCATTCAAATCACGGTATTTGATGTCTCCTGCATAGATTGTACCAAATTGTTTTGGAAAAGGTCGAGCTGTATTCTCTTTTTCCACAGCAGGCAATGCTTCCCATGCGTTGATTTGGTCAACTTCTTCTTGTGTATAAAGTCCGTCAGCTATCAATCCCCAACGTGACAAAGTACTGTGCCCTCTCTTATCCATCCACGGATATTGCTGGGTAGGCTGATCATTCTCTATCACTTCATTCTTGGCATAAGTAAAGTTACCACGAAGAGAGAGTGCCCAGTTCTTATTGAACTGTTTATTATATTCGAGATCAATTTCTATACCTTTATTATCTACAACTCCGAGATTACCAACAGGGGTAGAAGTGATTCCGATAAAACCAGGTACTGCTCCACGATCAAGAAAAATACCGGTACGATGTTCTTTGTATAAATCAAGAACCAATGAAAGGTCATCATTCAGGAATTTAAGGTCAAAACCTAAGTCCTGCTTGTGTGATTTTTCCCAAGTCACTTTTACAGCTTCGTTTTTCACCTTATAACCATCCACTTTACGTCGGTCAGTACCAAAAGTATAGCCGTATCCACTATCGTATTGAAGTGCTTCCATATACAAGAAACGGTTAGGTGTTGCTTGATTACCAATCATACCATTGGTGTAACGGACCTTAAAGAAAGAAATGACGGATTGCAAAGGTTTCCAAAATTTCTCATTGGAGAGTACCCACCCCACTCCGAAGGCAGGGAAAACTCCGTAACGGTTAGACGGATCAAAGTTTTCGGAGCCGTTGATACCGATATTAAATTCCGCGAAGTAGCGATCATCCCATGAATAAGTGGCACGTCCGGCAAAACCACGGGAACGATAAGGAAGTCCGGCTATCAGATCAATGCCCTCGGTTGTTATAACTTTGTCTTCCTGATTAAACAAAAACAGCCCGCCTACGCGATGTCTTCCAAATGTACGGGAGTAATTCAGTGAGGCTTCTAAGTAATATTTCCTGTTACCAGAACTTTCAACAGCAAAATCCAACGTCTTTGATCCTTCATAAGTTTGCGATAAAATGGGAAACCCGTATTTGTCGTAAGGATTATTTTTATCCACCCAATAATAGGTAGATTCTGTCTTCTTTTGTTTCACAGTACGTGAATTATAAGTATCAAAAGCAAACATACCTGTCAAACTCAATCCTTTCGTGATAAATCCCAAATCTTGGGTTAAACGGAGATTAGAGTAAATTTGACTATCGGTAACAGTTCGAAATCCTCTTTTCGTAGCACCGACATAGGGGTTGTTAAATCCACTATTAGGCTGATTGTAAGGGATATAATCTTTTCCGTTAACACAGAACATGACAGGATAATCTACAGGTGAAGTAGTCATAGCTACGCGGAATATATCAGAAGTAGATTCGTAAGGCTTCCTACCTTCGCCCAAATAACCTGACGCACCTATATCCAATTTAGTAGTCGGAGTAACATTAATATTCAGGTTAGTAGTGAAGTTATAACGAGTATATCCAATCTTAGAATCATAAGATTCATTTGGATCTGTCTTTATCAACCCTTTTTCGTTATAGTAGCTTGCTGATGCATAGTAGTTCACATTTTGTCCACCACCTCTTACGTTAATGTTGGCACGGCGGTTGTGTCCAAAATCATCAAAAACTTCGTTCATCCAATCTACATTAGGATAAAGCACAGGATCAGTTCCCAAACGAGTATTTATAACCTCAGCTTCAGAGTAAATGGGCTCGGATCCACGGTTTCTGCGAGCTTCGTTCACGGCTTCCATGTAAGAGGCTCCATCAGCCAATTTTGGAATTTTAGTAAGCCGTGTGACACTTTCATAATAGTCTACGCTGACAGAAGGTTTTCCAGCAATACCAGGTTTTGTCTTGATTAGGATTACTCCGTTAGCTCCCCGTACTCCGTAGACAGCAGTGGCTGAAGCATCTTTCAGAATGGTGAAAGATTCAATATCTTCCGGGTCTATGTTATTAAAAGAACGTTCTACCCCATCAACCAAGACTAAGGGAGAAGAACTTCCCATCGTAGAAATACCACGTATCCAAATATCGGCATTATCTTTACCTGGTTCACCTGAACGTTGTACGGCTACTACTCCGGCAAGACGTCCTGCCAATGAAGTGCTCAAGCTAGCAGTAGGCTGCTTAATATCACCTAGTTTCAGATTGGATTGCGAACCAATAGTACTTATACGGCGCTGGCTACCGTAACCCACTACTACCACTTCTTCAAGTTCCGATTTTGATTCTTTCAGTGTTACGTCTATTACTGTGTTAGAACCGACAATTACTTCCTGGCTATCAAAACCAATATAAGAAAATTTTAGTGTCGAGCGACTATTCTTTACTGTTAATGAGTAGGTTCCTTCGATTCCAGTCAATGTACCGTTCTGTGTCCCCACTTCCATAATATTAACTCCTACCAAAAGCTCGCCTTTTTCATCGACTACACGACCTGTTATCTTTTTGGAAGATTGTGCAAATGTCATGATACACAGGTGAATAAGTATGAATGCAAACGCTAATCTTGTATTTTTCATATTTTCTTTAATTACAATAGTTCTACACTCTCTATTTCTGAATAAGCGGAAGATTGACCGCAATGGATACCGCTGTAGAAGTTCCCCAAGGATCATTACTGTAGCGCACATCCTTATCGCTTGCTTTATACACAAAGTTTTCGGCAGACTTTTCTTCCCACACTGTCCATATGATACCTTTTGAATTTCGGTTATTATAGGCTTGCAGAGCACTTGCTTCCATCCACGGAAGATATTGAGTATCGTTCATTATGTTAATGTACGAACGCAGATATCTCATCAATATTCCTTTAAATCCACGACGGTCATTGTCCGAACGTTCGTCCGGTGCATTCAATATTCCATTATCATCGCTGAAATGTTCTATAGTATAACGGGCCGTCATCTGTGCATTAGTTTTGTACAATGCATCTTTATAGTGTTGATACAGCATGAGGGAAGCACCTAGAAAAGTTCCCTGATTGTAGGTTGAAGCCCATTTCCAAGGAGAAAGACTAGTGAGCGTTACACAGTCGTACACCATACCAGTAGAAGATTCATAAAGATAGATTGACTGTTTTTCATACAAGTTTTTCGCTTTTTCATAATAGGTTGCATCTCCCGTAGCCTGTGCGAGATAACAAGATGCAACCATTGCCGGACAGTTAATGCAAGAATTGGTTTTATCACGTTCGGCTTCTTTTTCACACCAACGCAGTACACCTTCGGGCAGCATTAAGGCTCTTGCATACATTTGATCGAAATTTTCCTTGGCTACATCAAGATATTCTTGTGTTCCAAACAACAGATAAGCCCGTACACAAGCAATTACCATCCAAGTAATATCATCATTAAAGGGATTATATAACCAGTTCTTCTGGTTCTCGTCTACAAAATTGATGTACAGTTGGTGAAACATTTCTTTATATGAAGGATCTTGAGTAGTTTCGTAGGCATCCAACACAATTTCAAACATTTCGGCGTCCTGCCATTGGTGGCTGGCGTTGTTCAACCGTTCAGCATCACTCAAGGTATAGCCCGCATTATTTTGCGACTTTTTATAGTATTGTGCTTTCCAGGAACGAACTATTTCGTCACGCATCACCGAAGTAAATTTATTGGGCGCTTCCTGCACTCTTTCCAATTTCCATATCTGCTTATCGGCCTGGTCACCGGTTCTTTTGATATAGGACTGTATATTTGTACCATCCTCACCGCCTCCTATTTCCAAATAGAGCCTTTCACCACTAGCAAGGGAAGAAGGACTTATGTAATAGCAATCCGGTCCGACTTGCTCCGCTTTGGTTATTGTCCATTTATAAGTATAATCATTTTCTTTCCCATATTGGCGCAAGCGCGCACCCAAGGAAACAGGTGATTGTATGTGTACAGACTTACCCGTGTATACGTTCGTCAAATAAAAATACACTCCAGTAGGATCTTTGGTTAGACGCCAACGTTGGGCATTCACTTTCGTATCAGTCCAAGCCACAATTTCTGTTCCCTCATCAAAAGAAGCGTTCCGAACGAACATACTTCTAGTTTCATCGGAATAAGGAGATATTTTATAAACAGCTCCTGAAATAAGATCTGACGCCTGCGCTTCCTCTACTAGAGAAGATACTTCGCTAGCTGAGCATCCGGCCAACATAGTCATGGCACTTAAAGCCCACAATGTGATTTTCTTCATTATTCATTCTATTAAAGTTAAACATATCTGTTTTTTTAAATCAGTGAGAAGTGGAAGCCAGAGGTTCGGCAGAAGGTGGGGCTGCCTCCAATGCAGCTCCCCATAACCTGTTTGCCTTGTTACCCATTACTAATTCTAACTTTCCACCTTTCATTATATCTTTATGTTCGAACCACGGTTTATTCCATGGTTTACCGTTAAGCATTGCAGACTGAATGTATTTGTTCTCGTCCGAACAGTTTTCAGCTATGATTTCAAAGGTTTTCCCATTACCTAATGCTATCCTTACATGATTAAATAATGGAGAACCTATATTATAGGTTGGAGAGCCTGGAGTGACTGGATAAAAACCCATTGCTGAAAATACGACAAATGCACTCATTCCACCACCATCTTCATCACCTGGTACTCCCATCAAGTCGTTACGGAACCATTGCTTCATTAAAGAACGGATTCTTTTTTGAGTCATCCAAGGTTGACCAGCATAATTATAAAGATAGGGAATATGCAGGCAAGGTTCGTTTGCCATTGAGAATTGCCCTACGTTTCCCGTATGATCCGGGAGATGAGAATAGAAAGAAAATTTAGCTTCGCCTATTGGTTCTCTAAAAGTCTGATTCAGGTTATCTATAAATTTCTCGCGTCCACCCATCAGCGCGATCAAATCTGCCGGGTTGTGCTGTACATCCCAACGATAGATCCAGCCATTATTTTCTCCATAATAGTCACGTGCTCCCATACCACCGGAAAAACGGTAGTCAAAAGGGTAAATAAAGTCTCCTTTGTTGTCGCGAGGGTGGAAAAATCCAGTTTCGGCATTATATACATTGCGGTAGGAATAGGCAATTTTCATAAATTGTTCGTATTCATCATTGTATCCGAATGTATGTGCTATTTGTGCCAGACACCAATTATCGTAACAATTACCAAGCATGACAGAGATAGCTTGGCGACGTTCGAAGCTATGTACACCTAAACATGTTTCTTCTTCACCCGGGTGGAGTGCAGGAAAATATCCGTATTGCTGATAGAAAGAATCGAGCTCTGTTAACGGCCCTTTCTGCCAAGGTAACAGGGTTTTCTCTGTAATAGCGCCCTTACATGCTTTGTATGCTTGTTCTAAATCAATGTCTGTGATTCCCTTGCAGTAAGCATCCCATATAGTAGCTACTGCATGATTTCCATTCATACGATGGCTGTCACCCGTTATTTCGGGGAAGGTGGGCATCCATCCGTTGGGCGATTGCTGTGCCATACGGATAAAAGAACTGACCATCGCACGTTCTTTTTCCGGTTCGATCAGAATCCGTAAAGGATGTACAGCACGATATGTATCCCAAATCCAGTCATCTGTATAAAAAGGAATTCCACCATCCATATGTATTTGATTGTCAAAAGCGCTGTAATAAGATCCGTCTTCGGATATGTTAATCATTCGTTCGTAAGTTCGATACAGCGAAGTGTAGAATATTACTTTTTGATCATCTGTCCCACCTTTTATTTCTATTTTTCCCAAAGTTTCGTTCCATATCTTCCGTCCGGTTTCTGCCACCTTATCTATATCGTACGTGTGGATTTCACGGCGCAGATTTTTCTTTGCTTGTTCTATACTGATAAATGAAATTCCGTATCGAAGAGTGATCTTTTTACAAGAACCGTAATCAAAGACTATAGCTGCATTTTCTCCGTCTACCCGTTGGCAAGCAGAATTCATTATTCCATTTTGCAAACCACCTTTGGAAATCGCTTCACAGTCTGACTCCATAAAAAGATAGATTGTTGTTTTATCATCCAAATACTGACAACCACCTATTCCTTCATTATCTACGAATAAATAACCGTTCCGTGTGTTCAGTATAATCTGGCTATTGGCTGCTCCTTCATAAGTAAAAGTATAAATACCGGACTGATAAGAAGGAGCAAAATCAACCAAAATATTATTTTCATCGAGGTAAACCTGATAATGATAGGGAGATATTTTCTCTCTGTCGTAAGAATAGTCCTGCACGGAAGAAATTCCTTCATTCAGTCCGCAAACAGGACTCAAGTTGAATGCCGAAGCTCCACGATGACTTGTCACTGCAATTGGAAGTCCATGACACAAATCGGAAGTGAAATCTTTCCGTTCAGGATATACACGCAACATTCCATTAGGCAAGTGAACTGTCGGATAAGTGGGAAACAATAAATGACTGATATTTCCCATATAAGGATTTACATAATCTACCGGTTCCATCTTCTCCTTTGCGTAAGAAATGGATCCCAAAACAAAGAAAGAGAATACTCCAATAATCAACGCTGTCTTTCGTATGCTTTTCATTCTATTATAATTTATAAAATTGATAAGCAAAAGTAATATCAGCGTCTTAATCAGGTATTAATCACGACTTAATCGACTAAATAAAAAGCTATAATAGGTTATATAAACATTTGAAAAACAACTTTTTAATTCATAATATTTATTTTTAAAAAGAAAAGAAGATACTTCCTATACACAAAGATCCTACCTTTCTTTCTAACTATAATTTATTTCTGTTAATTGCCTATTATGTCAGTATAATTAAAATCTGGTCTTACCCCAAGCACTCGAATATATTCTGCACAGAAATTTTCATAACATTGTTTTGCCAGACCTTTTTTACCTAAATGATAAAGAGCGTAACACTTATTTTGTATAGCAGTTTCGTCTGTCGAATCACAACTTAACATTGTTTCTGATAACTTCAGTAAAAGCATCAAGTCTTTGCTCTTTTTTACAAACTCATAAGCATCCAATAACACATCTGATAATAAAATCAGATATTCAGACTTAAATTTATCTGCCCATTCTTCTGTAATATCAGGTAATAACTCTCCTCTACTCCCTAATTCGGCAATTTTATTTAATAATCCTACATTTATTTCACTGCCTTCCTTTACCATTCTCAGTAAGTCGCAAATCTCAATATAATCACAATTCACTGATGAATCTATTGTCATATACCAATAACTGTTCTTATAGGCAATATTGATTCCGCCAATTTCCTTTAATAACAATCGGAGTTTACTTATATTCACATTTCTGTTATTAGTAGCATTACTCTTGTCCATATCCGACCAAAATATTTCATTTAGTTGTTCCGAGGTTATGCCATTAGCATTTTTATAGGAATATAACAACATATATACAAACAAACTACGTAATATAAGAGTAAATCGAGAAGTTATATCATGCCCTTCCGAATCATTTATCTGAAAACCTCCCAATAAACGAATAAAAGAGGGCTGAATTAATTCTTTTTCCTTCACTTCTACAGTATAAAATGAGTTTTCATCTCTTCTTACAACATTTTTCTGCTTTCTCTTCCATAATATAACTAACACTGCCAATGTTCCCCCAATTCCAATAATCAAAATCAACCATATCCAACCTGTTGAATGCTTTTCAGGAACAGATTGAAGTACGTCTGATAAGTGCAAAACAGGATACCCTAATGTATATACCTCGACACAAGTTTTTCCGATGCCATCCTGATATGCTAAAACAGTAACTAATTCAGTGGTACCTTGATTATAAAATAAAGTACAATAAGAACTGGTATCATGAAACTGATATGGTATAGAATCTGCCATATATGTTCGATCTGGTTTTTCAATTCCAAAACAGTTCAATCTGATTTGAGAAAATGCTCGATCATTAGCAAAAGAAAGTGCATAAATATGCTCTTTATCAAGATCTACTACCATTGCATTTCCAAATGCTTCCACCTTTGCATTAGAAAAAGTCCACAATTTTTGACTGCTCATCTTCTCAACATCTATGCAATGAAGATCATAATAATTCTCTGGGTTCCCTTCTTGTTTACCAGATTTGCTACCATACCCTCCTAACAATAAAACCTTATTATTTCCCAAATATCCCATTGCCGCTAAATAACGAGGTTCAATCAAATGAGCAAGATCCTTTTGCTGCCAAGATATTGAATCAATGGAATGCATGAACAAGACCGAACTATAACGATAAAATCCATAGCCACCAAAAAGTATAACTTTTTCCAAATCAGGAATATAGCAGCTACTATGATGCAGATACGAAAGAAGTATATCAGGAATAGCTCTTTCCCATTCATTTTTTTCAAAACTATAACGATTCAGTCGTTCTTGTTCTGCACTATAGGAAATCAACTCATCATGAACCGAATCATATACTAAACTGGAAGCAGCTGTAAAATAAGGATGCCCAGTATTTACAATAACAGTATCCAATCGTTCCCGTTCTATGGAATATTGGTAAATAGTATCCTTTAAGGCTATAAACACCCCCCCATCTGTCGGACGTTGATATGGAGCAAATTGAAGAGAAGTCCCCGGTATAATAAACGAAGCTTTTTTTCTCCACCGAATATGATGATCTATTTCCCAAATCCCATTTCGTACTGTAGCCCGGGAAGATTTAACCTCATCATAAACTTCATTATCTCCATGTTGTAATAGAGTCCATTTTCTCAAGAGTTCTCCTTTCAGATCTAAAATCCTTACATTACGCAAACTCATCGGAGCCACATCTGTACTTGGAAAAGATTGCCCGGTATGTAACCCAAAAGCTATACGAACATTATTCAATTGCGGCAACTTCACGGGAATACTCCATTCTTTTTCATTTAGAATACAGACAATTAATTGCTTTTTATAGTTTAACTTAAGTTCTACTTGAAACCAATCCGAACTATTGAATTTAGGAATCGAATCTAAGTGTGATATATCTACCAGACTTTGATTTCCTTTCATCAAAAATAATTGGCTGTGGCTCCATCCTTTATTGGACAACAAGTCAATATTTAATGTATCATTTAAAATAACACGAACAATATACCCATAATTATGCTCTTCATTGCGCAAATGAACATCAAAACCCAATGAAAAACCATCATGAAAAGAAAGTGGAGTATTCGGAGTTAAATTTAGCTCCGTCCGCTTTTCCGGAATCACTCTGTGAGCCTGGAAAAAGAGCCCTGTATTTGCCCTAACATACAGGACATTACATAAAAAAAATAACAGTAATATACAAACAATTGTACTTTTATTATTCATAGATTTTCATTATAAGAGAAACAAAAATATAGAATTATTTTCATATTAAATGTTAAATCATTCTTTTTCAAGGTAGCATTGCCAAATTTCATGTTTCTAGCTTATATGTACCATAAATTAAACCTCTTAAAATTATTAAAACAAGCCTTCCAGGAATACCCATATAAATATTAGGTAGTTTGGTACAAATCACGTAAATTTGTGCCTCAAATTGAAATAACAATATAAATCACTATAAATAAAAACTTTATCACTATGGAGTACAATTTCAGAGAAATTGAAAAGAAGTGGCAGAAAAGGTGGGTGGAAGAGAAAACCTACCAAGTTAAGGAAGACGATTCAAAGCAAAAATTTTATGTACTAAACATGTTCCCTTACCCGTCAGGAGCCGGACTACACGTAGGACATCCGTTGGGATACATTGCTTCGGATATTTATGCCCGTTACAAACGACTGCAAGGCTTCAATGTACTCAACCCGATGGGATATGACGCATACGGTCTGCCCGCAGAACAATATGCCATCCAGACCGGACAACACCCCGCTATCACTACTGTCAACAATATCAATCGCTACCGCGAACAGTTGGACAAGATCGGTTTCTCTTTTGACTGGAGCCGTGAAATCCGTACCTGCGATCCGGAATATTATCATTGGACACAATGGGCTTTCCAAAAAATGTTTAATAGCTACTATTGCAACGATGAACAAAAAGCACGTCCAATCGAAGAACTGGAGAAAGCTTTTGCAAGTCAAGGAACTGCAGGATTGAACGCTGCTTGCAGCGAAGAACTTAGCTTTACCGCTGAAGAATGGAATGCCAAGAGTGAAAAGGAACAGCAGGAAATCCTGATGAACTATCGCATTGCTTATTTGGGTGAAACGATGGTAAACTGGTGTGCCGAGCTAGGAACTGTATTGGCAAACGATGAAGTAGTGGACGGGGTCAGCGAACGTGGCGGCTATCCTGTCGTTCAGAAAAAGATGCGCCAATGGTGTCTGCGTGTATCCGCATACGCACAACGCCTGCTGGACGGATTGGACACTATCGACTGGACTGATTCACTGAAAGAAACTCAAAAGAACTGGATAGGCCGTTCGGAAGGTGCCGAAATACAATTCAAAGTAAAAGACAGCGATCTTGAATTTACTATCTTTACTACCCGTGCAGATACGATGTTCGGCGTTACCTTTATGGTATTGGCTCCGGAAAGCGAACTGGTAACACAAGTCACTACTCCCGAACAGAAAGCGGAAGTAGATGCTTACCTCGACCGCACCAAGAAACGTACGGAGCGCGAACGTATCGCCGACCGTAGCGTTACCGGTGTATTCAGTGGAGCGTATGCCATCAATCCGTTTACCGGTGAAGCAGTACCTATTTGGATTAGTGATTACGTATTGGCAGGATATGGAACAGGAGCCATCATGGCTGTACCCGCTCACGATAGCCGCGACTATGCTTTTGCCAAACATTTCGGATTGGAAATCCGTCCGTTGGTAGAAGGTTGTGACGTTAGCGAAGAAAGTTTCGATGCAAAAGAAGGTATCGTCTGCAACTCTCCGCGCCCGGACGTAACTCCTTACTGTGACCTTTCTTTGAACGGATTGACTATCAAAGAAGCCATTGCAACAACCAAGAAATATGTGAAAGAACATAACTTGGGACGTGTGAAAGTAAACTATCGTTTGCGTGACGCTATCTTCTCACGCCAGCGTTATTGGGGAGAACCGTTCCCTGTCTATTATAAAGACGGAATGCCCTATATGATTGACGAAAGCTGTCTGCCATTGGAGCTTCCGGAAGTAGCTAAGTTCCTGCCTACCGAAACAGGCGAACCTCCATTGGGTCACGCTACCAAATGGGCGTGGGATACTGTAAACAAATGTATCACAGAAAACGAGAAGATCGACAATGTTACCATTTTCCCGTTAGAATTGAATACAATGCCCGGATTTGCCGGTTCTTCCGCTTACTATCTCCGTTATATGGATCCACGTAACCACAAAGCATTGGTTGACCCGAAAATAGACCAGTACTGGAAGAACGTAGATCTCTACGTAGGTGGTACCGAACATGCTACCGGACACTTGATTTACTCTCGTTTCTGGAATAAATTCCTGCATGATATAAACATTTCCGCTGTAGAAGAACCGTTCCTGAAATTGGTAAATCAAGGCATGATTCAAGGACGCAGCAATTTTGTATATCGTATCAAAGATACCAATACATTCGTTTCTCTGAATCTGAAAGATCAATATGACGTCACTCCGATCCATGTCGATGTGAATATCGTATCCAACGACATTCTCGATCTGGATGCATTCAAGGCATGGCGTCCTGAATATGCAACGGCAGAGTTTATTCTGGAAGACGGAAAATACGTTTGCGGATGGGCAGTTGAAAAGATGAGCAAATCCATGTTCAACGTAGTGAATCCGGATATGATTGTAGACAAATACGGTGCGGATACACTTCGTATGTATGAAATGTTCTTAGGTCCGGTGGAACAATCCAAACCTTGGGATACCAACGGAATAGACGGGGTACATCGCTTTATCCGTAAATTCTGGTCATTGTTCTACAGTCGTACAGACGAATATCTGGTGAAGGATGAACCTGCAACGAAAGAGGAACTGAAGAGTTTGCACAAACTGATTAAGAAAGTAACGGGAGACATCGAACAGTTCTCTTACAATACTTCTATCAGTGCATTCATGATTTGTGTAAATGAGCTTTTCAATCTGAAATGCAACAAGAAAGAGATATTGGAACAGCTTGTTGTCGTTCTTGCTCCTTTTGCTCCCCACGTTTGCGAGGAGTTGTGGAATGTACTCGGACACAAAACTTCCGTATGTGATGCCGAATGGCCTGCATACAACGAAGAATATCTGAAAGAAGACACAATCAACTATACCATCTCTTTCAACGGAAAGGCACGTTTCAATATGGAATTTGCAGCAGATGAAACATCGGACGCTATTCAAGCGGCTGTATTGGCTGACGAACGTTCGCAAAAATGGATCGAAGGCAAGACGCCGAAAAAGATTATCGTTGTCCCGAAGAAGATTGTAAACGTCGTACTTTAATTTGTCTCACCACAGATTACACGGATTTACACAGATAAATCACGAATTAATAAATCTGTGATAATCTGCGGTAATCTGTGGTGAAACTATCATATAAATCTACTTTTATGTATAAACTGGAAAAGGCGGAATTAATGAGAGAAGTGAAAGATTATATCTACATTACTCTCGGATTGATAAGTTATTCTTTGGGATGGGCGGCATTCTTACTACCCTACCAGATAACGACCGGTGGAACTACCGGTATCGGAGCTATTATTTATTATGCAACCGGATTTCCGATCCAATGGTCATATTTTATTATCAATGCAGTTCTGATGACATTTGCCATCCGTATGCTAGGTCCCCGATTCAGTATAAAGACTACGTACGCCATCTTTATGCTGACATTCCTGCTTTGGCTTTTTCAGTTAATAGTCAACAATTATATAGTGGCACCGGATATGACACCGGACGGCAAACCGTTATTGCTTGGACCCGGACAAGATTTCATGGCTTGTATTATCGGAGCAGCCATGTGCGGTGTAGGTTTGGGCATCACTTTCAATTATAACGGAAGTACCGGTGGAACGGATATCATTGCAGCCATCGTCAACAAATACAAAGATGTATCACTCGGAAGAATGATCATGATCTGTGACGTAGTTATCATCAGTTCCTGCTACTTTATATTCCATGACTGGCGCCGTGTTATCTTTGGTTTTGTCACACTGTTCATTATTGGTGTCGTATTAGACTGGATTATCAACAGTGCTCGTCAATCGGTTCAATTTCTTATCTTCTCAAAAAAATACGATGAAATAGCCGACCATATCATAAAAGATACCAATCGTGGGGTAACGGTACTCGACGGCACCGGATGGTATAGTAAAGGCGATGTAAAAGTATTGGTGGTACTCGCCAAGAAACGCCAGTCATTAGACATCTTCCGCATGGTAAAACGTATCGACCCGAATGCATTTATCTCACAAAGTTCCGTTATCGGAGTATATGGAGAAGGATTCGACAAGTTGAAATAATCAGTTGATTGTTATTGAATAACTCTATTGAAATAAAAAAGAATGATGAAACGCAAACTTGTATTTGCCACTAACAATGCCCATAAACTGGAAGAGGTAGCAGCCATTTTGGGAGACCAAATAGAATTGTTAAGCCTGAATGATATCGATTGCCACACGGACATTCCCGAAACAGCCGATACATTGGAAGGAAATGCGTTGCTGAAATCTTCCTTTATCTACAACAACTACGGTTTGAACTGCTTTGCGGACGACACCGGTCTGGAAGTGGAAGCATTAGGTGGAGCTCCCGGAGTCTATTCCGCACGTTATGCAGGCGGAGAAGGACATGACGCGCAAGCCAATATGCTTAAACTGCTCCACGAGTTAGAAGGAAAGGAAAATCGCAAAGCACAGTTCCGTACTGCTATCTCATTGATATTGGACGGTAAGAATTATCTTTTCGAAGGAATAATAAAAGGCGAGATAATCAAAGAGAAACGGGGTGAATCAGGCTTTGGATATGATCCTGTCTTTCAACCGGAAGGTTATGACAAGACTTTTGCCGAACTAGGAAATGATATAAAAAACAAAATAAGTCACCGTGCATTAGCCATACAAAAGCTCTGTGAGTTCTTACAACGCTAATAATCCATATTCCAACAATATATAAAGCACAGTAATTCACTCTGCTTGCTCATTAATTATATACTTCATACATCACGAAAAAGAAGTTTATAAATGCGGAGTTGGTAGTACAGCCAGTAAAGATAAAATAACCTGCAAAGACTATTTTATCTTTACTTTTAATATTCTCCTATATTTTATTCTGCTTTGATTTCAATAACACGACTATTCAACTGTCGTGTAGTGAAAACGTTCAAACCGACATTCATCAGATATTCACCGGAGAAAAGCTGACCATTATCTTTCAAAGAAGAACTACTACCAGACATCATGTTAATTTCCTTCACACGATACATCTGATCCGAATTCAGTCCTTGTAAACGGACAGGTAATGTTTTTTCTCCATAACGAGGATGAATATCAAAAGCAAAAACCACGGCTGTTTTCTTATCTTTCCCCACATACATGGAAGAAGTATGGTTGCTGCCATAAGGAGAAACAAGACGATACAAATCACCATCAAGAATAACAGGCTTCAAGCGATTATAGTTCTTGACTGCCTGAACACAATACAAGTGATCGCTCTGACTCATATCATCCAACTTAATATCAAATCCCAATTTACACATCATAGCAACATCCGTACGGAACTTAATGCTGGTTCCACGATTCCAAGTGGTAACATGAGCACACAGTGTTTTACTAGGAAATACCTGCGAAAATCCCCATTGGATAAAAAGACGTTCGATAGGATCAGTATTGTCGCTTGGCCAAAACTCTGTAAAATATTTCAAGGCTTCATAATCAGAACGTCCGCCACCACCGGAACACAACATCATAGGAAGATCAGGGTACTTCGCCTTGATTCTGTCCAACACTTTATAGAGTCCACGCACATAATCAATATACAAATGAGACTGGTTTTCTTTCAGATACATTGAATAAATGTTTGTAATAGGACTATTGCAATCCCATTTGAAGAAAGCAATACCCGGATACTTGGTCATCAACTTATCTACCACGCCGAATACATGATCCTGCACTTTCGGATTACTAAGATCAAGCACCATCTGGTTACGGAAATAATATTCATCTCGGTTAGGCAGATGAATCACCCAATCTTTATGGTTTTCATAAAGCTCGCTCTTGGGATTCACCATCTCCGGCTCTATCCACAAACCGAATTTAATGCCTTTCTTTTGTGATTCTTCGACAAGACGTCCGATTCCGTTCGGAAGTTTGTCTGCCGTTTCTTCCCAGTCACCCAATCCCTGACGGTCACTGCTACGAGGATACTTATTAGCAAACCAGCCGTCATCCAACAAAAACATATCCACTCCCAATTTGGTAGCCTCATCTATCAGACCGATCAGTTTATTTTCATCGAAATTAAAATAAGTCGCTTCCCAATTATTTAATAAAGTCATGCGTGTTTCACCACCCTTCTTTACCTGATGATTGCGTGCCCAATCATGAAAACTACGGCTGGCCTCACCCTTACCCTGACAACTATAAGTGAAATAGAAATCCGGAGTACGGAAAACTTCGTTGGCGGGAAGTTTATATTCAGAAGCATACGGGTTAATACCACTGATGATGCGCAACTCGTTCTTATTGTCCACCTCGAAAATAAAACGGAAATTGCCTGTCCATCCCAAAGTACCTACAAGCACTTCACCTGCATTCTCCTGTGAAGGATTACCTAAAGACAGTTGGAAGAAAGGAGAAACAAACAAATTGGCACGTGTGCCCAATTTTGTATCCACCACTTTCTTACCAAAATCCAGTTCCCTTTCAGTTATATTGGCTTCATGTGCCCAGTCACCGGAAAATTCAGTCAGAAAATATCTGCTACTATTCAGGTGCAGCATGGAAGAAGCGTATTTGCTAAGGGTAACAGGTTTCTTCTCCTGATGGCTGATTTCACTGAAAGTACGGATGACATTCTCTTTGCCGTAAGCTATATAATGAAGCTTCACCGTAACGGGGTATTTATCATCCTTGAGTGTAATCACCGTCTCGTTGACTCCGTCACCTTTCGGTTCGTCCGAATGCTCCACATACTTAAGCAGCAATGAAGAATTGTTATCATTATGCCGTATGTGGATAGCCGGTTCAAAGTAATCCTCCATACCATGAGTCAGATAAGCTTCGGTTCCCTGGGGAAGAAATTGTATATCAGAGTCATGGTTCAGTCTTTTACCAAGATACTTCTGATACAAACGTCCGTTATCCCCCACTTGATAGATCAGGCTGGTCCGTTCTGTTTCTATCTTAATTAGAGGCCTATCGGAAGCCTGTAAAATAGAAACAGAACCCAATAACAAAAAAAATAAGAATGATTTTAGTTTCATAGTATATTAGATTCTAAATTTTATAATCCCAGCTTAGCCGAAATCTCCAACATCCGTTGAATCGGCTTCACAGCTTTCTTCGCTACCTCCGGATCCACCGTAATTTCCGGTGATTCATTCTTCAGACACTCATACAGCTTCTCTAACGTATTCAACCGCATAAAGCTACATTCATTACAGCCGCACGTACTATCATTCGGAGGAGCGGGAATAAACACTGTTTGCGGACACTTCTTCTGCATCTCATGCAAGATACCTGATTCGGTAGCCACAATATATGTATTTTCGGGATGATTCACGGCGTATTTCAACAGGGCAGCCGTAGAACCTACTACATCCGCCAGTTTCAGTACCGTACTCTTACATTCGGGATGTGCCAGCACCAATGCTTCGGGATGTTGTGCTTTCAGCTCCACAATCTTTTCAACAGAGAACTGTTCGTGCACATGGCAGGCTCCGTCCCAAAGTAACATATTGCGGTTCGTAACTGAGTTGATATAATTTCCCAAATTCCTATCCGGACCAAAAATTATTTTCTCATCTTTGGGGAAGCTTTCCACGATCTGCTTCGCATTAGTGGAAGTCACCACTACATCCGTTACCGCTTTCACGGCAGCTGTCGTATTGACGTACGAAATAACGGTGTATCCGGGATGCTCTTTGACAAACTGCGCAAACTTATCCGCCGGACAACTGTCTGCCAACGAACAGCCTGCCGCCATATCGGGAACCAATACTTTTTTCTCCGGACAAAGAACCTTTGCCGTTTCACCCATAAAGTGAACACCGCACATCACGATGATGTCTGCTTTCGTTTTCGCCGCCCATTGGGCCAATGCCAAACTGTCACCAACGTAATCGGCGATATCTTGTATCTCACCCTTCTGGTAGTAGTGCCCCAGAATGATTGCATTCTTCTCTTTCTTCAGCTCGTTTATAGCTTTTATCAGTTCATTCATTATTATATTCTTTTTTCCTTCTTTTAAAAAAAATCCTTTGTTAGTGATGATAGCCTGTTAATAATGTTAGCAAATAAATACGATTTCTCTTGCCAGATAAGTTATTAGTCCATACTTCTGCTTTATGAGTCGGTTATGAACTGATGTAAAGGGCAAGATATCCTATTCTACTTGCTTCATTATCAATGAAAGCATCGTTAAATGCCGTCAAATGGAAGTTTGCTATTAACTCCCTGTTGATAAAGTGCAAAGTTAAAAACTTTATGGATATAAACAGGTAGATAAGTGCTGAAAAATATGTTTATGTCTGCATAGAAAGTTTTGATTTAATTTTTTGGAATGTTCATAATGAAGTCCTCTTATACCTTCTTTTGAATAATGCAAGAATTATTTTTCAAAATCTTTGCCGATAGTTTTGACAGGTTTTAAACCGTTATCAACATCTCTGTTAACAGAAAAGAGTTACCTTTGCGACAAGAACGCAATATAAAGGAAACAAGAACATCATATAAAGAAAAGACGTATGCGTAAACTGAAAATAACAGAGTTGAACCGTATTAGTGCGGAAGAGTTCAAACAAGCCGAAAAACTGCCTTTGGTAGTGGTGCTGGACGATATTCGTAGTCTGCATAATATAGGTTCCGTATTTCGTACATCGGATGCATTCCGTATTGAATGTATCTACCTTTGTGGCATAACGGCCACTCCTCCACACCCCGAAATGCATAAGACGGCTTTGGGTGCTGAGTTCACTGTCGATTGGAAGTATGTTAATAACGCTGTTGATGCGGTTGATAACCTCCGGAAAGAGGGGTATGTTGTCTATTCCGTAGAACAGGCGGAAGGAAGCATTATGTTGGATAAGCTCGAATTGGATAAGACTAAAAAATACGCCATTGTGATGGGAAATGAAGTGAAAGGAGTGCAGCAGGAAGTTATCAACCACTCGGATGGCTGTATAGAAATTCCCCAATACGGAACCAAGCACTCCTTGAATGTTTCGGTAACCACCGGAATTGTCATTTGGGATTTGTTCAAAAAACTACGTTAAGAACACAATTCCGTGTTGGTTAATAAATGGTTGATAACCGGTTTATTATTTAGTTAATTCTCTGATTATTAAAGGTTCTTATTTTGTTAATAACTATCTGGTAACTTCAATGTGAATAGCTGTCAGAACAGTTATTAATAAGTTGCTTGTCAGTTGTTAATAGCTGAGTTTTCAACTGTTAATACTTGACAGGTCAGTTATTAATACTTGAAAACTCAATTATTAATAGCCAACAATTCGGTTATCAACAGTTGAGTTAATAGCTTCTGTGAATTAGTGGATAATGTATCAGATTTGTCCGTTCTCCACCATCAACACCACACGTTCTGTTAGCTTGTCCTCTCCTTGCGGATCATATTCCTTTTTCAGGCTAGCACCGAACAATGCGGCAAATGCCTGATAGAATCCTGCTTTGAAAGGTCCCATAAATGCTTTCACCAGTTCATAACTGGTTTGGTTACTTTGGCGGTCTACTAGCTTTATCAACAATTTCCCTTGTGCGAAAGAGAGTTTTTTCATTCGGGCGGTATATTGCTCTTTCAACCCTTTTTCTACCCGTTTGATGTGTTTTTGGCGTGCTTTTTCATTGGGTAGAGTTTGGAGATATTCGTAAGTTTCGATGATAGCCTGGTTGATTTCTTTAGAGATAGGATATACCTTTTTCACATTGCGTATGAGGCGATAGTACTCTCTGCGTTCTTTTTCATTCTTGAATTTCAGCGGACGGAAGATATACACAGTTCTTAACTGGACACATGGAATCGTATCTCCATTGTAGATACACATGGGAACCAAGTATCCATTGATGCTTTGCTTTTCCTGCGCCTGCGTTTTCAGCGAACAGCAAACGATGGCAAACAGCGTCATTACTACTATGTTAAGCCTTCTTTTCACGGTACAAAAATAGAACTAAAATTTTATTATTTAGTCTTTTCACAAAGATGTTAACCTATTTAAAGTATCTTTGCGCCCTTGTCTGCAAAGAAAGCAAGGAATAAAATACTTTTTATTGATGAAAACTACTCAACTAATCCGGTTGATAAGTATTATAAACAGCTTGTTCATAATTCCTGCTTGTAGTGCTCAAAACCCCACTGAAAGTCTTTTAGAGGATATTCTCGAAGATTTATCTGTTAATAATGATATTGATAACTCTGTGAATACCTTGAATTTGGAAAATGAATTGGAAGAACTTTCCAGCCGTTTGAAAGAACCGGTTAATTTGAATATCGCCACTCGTGAACAACTTGAACAATTTCCTTTTCTGAGCGATATTCAGATCGAACATTTGTTGGCATATATCTATATTCACGGACAGATGAAAACCATTTATGAACTTCAGTTGGTAGAGGATATAGACAGGCAGACTATCCAGTATCTATTGCCTTTTGTTTATGTAGAAGCTATTAACAATGAACCTGCTTTTCAGTGGAAAACCATGTTGAAAAGTGCAGCTAAATATGGTAAGCATGAAGTGCTAACCCGCATGGATATACCGTTTTATAAGCGTAAAGGTTATGAACATACCTATCTGGGACCTTCTGTTTATAACTCTGTGAAATATGGTTTTCGATATAGTGATCGGCTTTATGCGGGAGTGGTTGGCGAGAAAGATGCGGGAGAGCCTTTCGGAGCTTTGCATAATCGGTACGGCTATGATTATTATTCTTTTTATCTGCTGTTGAAAAACTGTGGTCGGTTGAAAACATTAGCTGTTGGTAACTATCGGTTAAGTTTCGGTCAAGGGCTAGTGGTTAGTACGGATTATCTGATGGGGAAAACGATCTATGCTTCTTCTTTCAATAATCGTAGTGGTGGAATAAAGAAACACTCTTCTACGGACGAATACAATTACTTTCGGGGAGTGGCGGCTACGGTGAGTGTAGATAATCATTGGGATGTTTCCGCATTTTATTCACATCGGAAAAAGGATGGAGTGCTAACCGACGGAGAGATTACATCTATTTATAAAACCGGACTGCATCGGAGCCGGAAAGAAGCGGATAAGCGGAACTTGTTCACATTACAGTCGGCAGGTGGAAATATAACTTATCAACAGAACCGTATCAAGTTGGGTATCACCGGTATTTACTATGTTTTCAACCGACCGTATGAACCGGAATTAACAGGCTATTCCAAATACAATCTTCATGGGAATAACTTTTATAACTTGGGAGTAGATTATGCTTATCGCTGGCATCGTTTTTCTTTTCAGGGAGAGACGGCGATGGGAAAACAAGGTTGGGCTTCTTTGAACCGTTTGCAATATTCACCGGTTCAGAACACGATACTTATGTTGATACACCGGTTCTATTCCTATAATTATTGGGCAATGTTCGCTCATTCTTTTGAGGAAGGAAGTACGACCCAGAATGAGCAGGGATATTATTTCGGGTTGGAAACCTCTCCTTTTGCCCGTTGGAGGTTTTTTGCTTCATTCGACTTGTTTTCCTTTCCGTGGAAAAAATACAGAGTCAATAAAGCTTCTCGTGGAGCGGATGTACTGCTTCAATCTACTTTTACTCCGCAAAATAATATTTCGATGGATTTGAAGTACCGTTATAAACGAAAAGAGCGTGACTGGACGGGTAGTAAAGGAGCATTGACACTTCCTGTCTTTCACCACCGACTTCGTTATCGTTTGAACTATTCTTTGAAAGAAGTGTTTAGCAGTCGTACAACTTTAGATTATAATCATTTTCATTTTCAGGACAGAGCTGCTAACATCGGATATCAGGTTACACAGATGATATCCTCCCAACTGCCTTGGGCCAGGCTGTTTGCTGACGTTCAAGGCAGTTACTTTTATACCGACAGTTATGATTCGCGCGTATATGCATCCGAGAAAGGGCTGCTCTATACATTTTATACTCCTTCATTTCAAGGATGTGGATTCCGATACAGTATCCGGCTGAGATATGAACCGAACAAACACTGGTTGTTCATCACCAAGTTCGGAGAGACGGTCTACCTGGATCGTAACGAGATAGGTTCCGGTAATGATTTGATACGCGGAAATAAAAAAGCAGATGTGCAAATGCAACTCCGTATTAAGTTTTAAACTATCTTTGTCAATCGGAAAAACAATAAGAGACTACGATATTCATGGAAGATAAAGCCACTTTTGACAAAATGTTTAATGAATGGTATGCGCAATTTGTATATTTTGCATACTATTTCATCAATGATGCTGAAGTCTGTCGTGATATCGTAAGTGATGCCTTTGAGTATTTGTGGCGTAATTATGATAAGATAGAAGAAACTACGGCAAAGACTTATCTTTATACAATTATCCGTACCCGTTGTATCGATTACCTTCGTAAGCAAAACATCCATGAAGAATATGTGGAATTTGCTTCGCAGTTGGCAAGTCGGATCGTGGAATCCCATTCTCATGAGTCGGACAATCGTATTTTACTTATTCGCAAAGCGATGGAAAAGCTGACACCTTATAATTGTCGGATTCTGGAAGCGTGTTACATTCAGAACAAGAAATATAAAGAAGTGGCGGAAGAACTGAATGTCAGTGTAGCTGCTATTCATAAGAATATAGTGAAAGCTTTGCGTATTCTCCGTGAAGAATTAGGGCAAAAAGGTAACCAAGATGAACTTTAAATCGTAAATATATATATCGAATAAATGATTTATGGACACTAAAGATATAAATATAAGTAAGTCGGAAGAAGAAGCTCTGAAAATAATGGGGGATACTTCCAGTGTCACTTCCGGACAGATACAAAGTTTAAAGGAAGATGAAGAATGTATGCAGATATGCAGTGATATGGCGGAGCTTGCCATAGAGATGCGGAAAGCGAAAAATACACTGGCAATTGATACACAGAAAGAGCTGGCTGATTTTCATCGTAAACATTCTGAAGATAATAAGCACAGAAAAAATACTTCTCTCTTTTGGATAAGTTTTGCCGGAGTGGCGGCAACGGTTATCGTTGTATTGGTTTTGAGGGGGATGTTATTTTCATCGGAACCGGAACATATTCAAGTCTTTCAGGCAAAAGCTTCCGCTCAGGAAGTCACTTTGCAGGTAGACGATGAAAAAGAAGCCAAGCCTCTGGAAGAAATTGTGCAAACATTTCCTTCTACCATTGCCCAAGTTTCTTCAAAAGGAGTGGATTATCGTCCTGTACAGACTGAAAACAAGGAAATGAGAAAGGCTAAAGTCCAAATACACAGATTGAGTATTCCCAGAGGGCAGACATTTACAGTTGTTTTGCCCGACGGCACCGAAGTACTGATGAACTCGGACAGCCGTTTGTGCTATCCTACGGTTTTCAAGGGAAAAGAAAGAGTGGTTACGTTGGAAGGTGAAGCTTATTTTAAAGTGGTTAAAGATACCGGACATCCTTTTATCGTAAAGAGCGGTAATACACAGGTTCGTGTGCTTGGGACCGAGTTTAACGTTAGAAGTTATTCTCCTGCCGAAATTTGCGTCACGCTGATAAAAGGAAAAGTAGCGGTTAGCGATACTTGTGGAGTACATGCCGTGGAAATGAAACCGGGACAGAGTGCGCAATTGTCTTCTGATGGAGCATACGTTGTGAATGAAGTTGATATAGAGTCATTCTTGTATTGGAAGGAAGGATTTTTCTATTTCGACGATGTTGCCTTAGTTGACATGATGAAAGAGATAGGACGGTGGTATAATATAGATATAGAGTTCCGTAATAGCAAAATTATGGATTATCGGATGCATTTCTTTGCAAATCGTCACCAAGACATTTATCATCTGATCGAATTATTGAATCGTATGGAGAGCTTTACCGCTTCTTTGGAAACAGGAAAGCTTATTATTGAATAAAAGACGAGCAAAAAGACATAAATCTGAATAAAAGAGTATATTTCTGAAAAATAACTCCTTTTAAGGGTAACCATTCTTTTTTAAACTTCGTATACAATTTAAAGAATGAAATATTACTTAACTATTATTCAGGCTTATGAAAAAGAATCGGGCACAGAAGTTCATTGTTTTGTTCTTGCTTTCTCTTTTTGCATATTCGTTGCATACGCAGGCGCAGGAAGAAAAAGGGAAGCAGATCACGATGGAGTTTAGAAACGAAGGGCTGCCTTCTGTTTTTAAACGTTTGGAGAAAGTATCGGGATATAAAGTACTTTTTATCTACGATGAAATCAGTTCTTACACAGCCACAGGCAAAGTGGAAAAAGCTACAATCGACGGAGCATTGAAAGTGATTATAGGAAAGCACCCGTTGAAATATCACATTGACGGCCAGTTTATCAATATCACGAAAAAGACCGCTAAAGTGATACGGGAAGTAAAAGGAAAAGTGCTTTCTGAAGAAGATGGCTTTCCGGTGATTGGAGCGACCGTTATGGTGGAGGATGCGAATATCAGTACCATTACGGATAATAACGGAAATTTTAAACTCTCCGATGTTCCACAAGATAATCAGGTCAGAGTATCGTATGTGGGTATGCAGACCCAGTTATTGAATCCCACTTCTTATATGTCGGTAGTGATGAAAACAGACACGAAAGCATTGGACGAAGTAGTGGTGACCGGTATGTTCAACCGCAAGAAAGAAGGTTTTACCGGTTCGTCCGTCACTATCAAAGGGGAGGATTTGAAAAAATACAGTACAAACAATGTGGCTAAAGCATTGGCTGCCGTTGCTCCCGGATTGCGTATCGTTGATAATATAAACATGGGTTCCAATCCGAACAATCTGCCTGATATGCGTATGCGCGGCGGTGCTAGTATGGATTTGGAATCAAGAGGTGCGGTTGATTTCAATTCGGCCAATAATGATGTTATTGCCGTTCAAGGTGAGTATGAAACTTACGCAAATCAACCGTTGCTGATTATGGATGGTTTTGAAATTGGTATACAGACACTAGCCGATTTGGATCCCGACCGCGTTTCTTCTATTGTTCTGTTGAAGGATGCTGCCGCTACAGCGATATATGGTTCGCGTGCTGCGAATGGAGTAATCGTAATTGAAAGTAAAACTCCCAAACCCGGACGTATCTGGGTTACATACGGAGGTGAACTTCGTATTGAAACTCCGGATTTGACAGGATATAATTTAATGGATGCAAGAGAGAAACTGGATGCGGAATTGAAAGGAGGGGTTTATACGTATGGCGGGGAAACACTGGAAAAGTGGAGACTTTATCAGTCTAAATTGCGTGAAGTATTGGCGGGAGTAAATACATATTGGTTGGATAAGCCTTTACAGACTTCTATTCAACAACGCCACACTGTCACTTTGGAAGGAGGTGATGAGGCATTACGCTATCGGATGTATGTCGGATATAATAATTCTCCAGGTGTAATGAAAGACAGTAAGCGTGATGTATTGACAGGTTCATTGGATTTTCAGTATCGTTTGAAGAAAGTATTGTTGAAGAATAGTATAACTCTTGATAATTCGGTTGCTAATGAGTCTCCGTGGGGAAGTTTCAGTGAATATACCCGTTTGAACCCTTATTTACGTCCTTATGGAGAAGATGGAGAAATTCAGAAACGTTTGGATAACTTTGAAGGAATAGGAGGTGATTCGAATTACTTGAATCCGATGTATAACACTACATTCAACAGTAAGGATCAAAGTAAAAATTTTGCTGTACGCGAGCTTTTTAAAGTAGAATACAATCCTACTGAAGAACTTCGTTTGGAAGGTGCGTTTTCGTTATCGAAAAGTGTAGGACATCGCGATATTTTCCGTCCTGCACAACATACTGCGTTTGATGATGTGACTGATCCTACTCTGAGAGGTGATTATCGCAGAAGCCAAAGTGAATCGGTTAGTTGGGGAGTAGATTTAACAGGAAGTTGGAATAAACAACTGAGAGATCATTATCTGACAGCTAATGCCCGTATGAGTGTATTAGAGAATACTTCGGAAACTTTTGGTAACTATGTTACAGGTTTCCCGAATGATAATATGGATAATTTATTATTTGGTAAAAAGTATAATGAAAAAGTAACCGGTTTGGAAAGCACCAGTCGGTCTATCGGTTGGGTAGCAGCCGGAGGATATTCATATAAATATAAGTATTCGTTTGATTTCAATATACGTTTGGACGGTTCTTCTCAATTTGGAAAAGATAATCGATGGGCTCCTTTCTGGTCGACTGGATTGCGCTGGGATTTAAAGAAAGAAAACTTCTTGAAAAACGTCTCTTTTATTTCCGACCTGATATTGAGAGGTACTTATGGTACTACCGGTTCACAAGGGTTTGACCCTTATCAGGCACATGGGTATTATACATATGCTAACCTGCTGCTGCCTTATTATTCATCAGATGCTACCGGTTCGGAGATTCTGGCAATGCACAATGAAAGTTTAAAATGGCAAACTACCAAAAGTACCAATTTAGCGTTGGAACTGGGACTATTTGACCAGCGTTTTACCGCTCGTATAGAATATTACCGTAAAATAACCGATAATATGATTACTCAGGTTAGTCTTGCACCTTCCGTTGGTTTTCCCCAATATCCCGAGAACATCGGTAAAATAGAGAATAAAGGTTGGGAGATCAGTCTTTCTGCTATTCCTTATAAGAATACTGCCAAACAAGCTTATTGGACCATTATGGTGAACGGTTCGCATAATGCTGACAAATTATTAAAAATATCAGAAGCGATGAAACACATGAATGATCAGAATTCATTAAAGCTAAAAGATATGCCATTACCCCGCTATGAAGAAGGAGAATCTCTTTCCCGTATTTGGGTAGTGCGTTCGTTGGGTATTGATCCGGCTTCTGGAGATGAAATTTTGTTGAAACGCAATGGAGAAATGACAAGTGCTGTCAATTGGAATGCGAATGATGTAGTACCAATTGGTAATACGGAACCTAAATGGCAAGGATATATTAATTCCTCTTTTACTTATATGGGATGGGGAGCCGATGTAAGTTTCAGATATCAGTTTGGTGGTCAGGTATACAATCAGACTTTACTTGATAAAGTGGAAAATGCGAATTTGAAATATAATGCTGACCGCAGAGTATCTCAACTCCGTTGGATGAACCCGGGTGATAAGGCACAGTTCCGTGCTATTAATTCTACGGGATGGGAAACGAAGGCTACTTCCCGTTTTATTATGGATGAAAATGTATTTCAGGGAAGTTCTTTATCGGTCTATTATCGTATGGACCGTACGAATACTAAGTTTATCGGCCATTGGGGATTGAGTTCGGCTAAGGTATCTTTCAATATGGAAGATTTCTTCTACTTGTCTACTGTAAAACGTGAAAGAGGTTTATATTATCCTTACTCACGTCAGTTCACATTTTCTTTGAATGTAGGTTTCTAATTAAAAACATATTTGTATGAAACATATTATATATATACTATTAACGACAATGGTGCTGGGGCTTGTGTCCTGCAGTGATTGGTTGGATGTCTCTCCGAAAACTTCTATTCCTGCCGATAAGCAATTTGAATCGGAATCCGGGTTCAAGGATGCTCTTACGGGTATTTACTTAAAATTAGGAACAAGAGAGTTATATGCCGGAGATTTGACTTATGGATATTTGGATGAATTGGCAGGTTTATATACAAATTATCCCGGTTATAATACGAATACCGTTTTTAATCAAAGTATTGTGTTTGATTATGAAAATCAGTTCTTAAGTAAAAAGAACGGGATTTATGCAGATATGTATACTATCATCGCCAATATTAATAATTTTCTGGAATATGTAGATAAGAATAAAGACGTATTGGTAACGGAACGATTTTATGAAACTATGAAAGGAGAAGCTCTCGGACTCCGGGCTTTTCTTCATTTTGACTTATTACGTTTGTTTGGTCCGGTTTATAAAAAGAATCCTGCGTCTGAGGCTATTCCTTATCGTACAGCTTTCAATAAAGATGCTACTCCTATTCTATCAGCAGATGAAGTGGTAAACGCTATTTTGAAAGATTTGAATGAGGCTGAAAAACTTCTGAAAGAGAATGACCCGTGTGACTTTTTTACAGATCATGAAAATGAAGCATACAAAGATAAGAATCATTTTCTTGTGAATCGTGAGTTCAGGATGAATCTGTATGCTGTGAAAGCAATGTTAGCTCGTGTATATTGTTATAAAGGGGATGTGGAAAGCCGGAAATTGGCTGTGGAATATGCCAGAGAGGTAATTGGAGCTTCTAAATATTTTACTTTATATAAATCACAAACGGCTGCTAATTATAATTCCATACGATATGCAGAGCAGATTTTCGGAATAACAGTAAATGAATTTTCTAATTTACTTTCGGATAATGGTATGGATATGGAAAGTGTCAATACGGAATATCACTTCATGACTTCAAAAGAAAATTATGAATTATTTTATGAAACTGAAGGAGCCGGTAATACGGATTGGAGACGTTTGGCTGTGATGTTCACTGTCGTAAATTCTTCAGACGGAAGCGGAGTCGTTTTTAGTAGAAAGTATAATCAAAAGCCGCTGACAGTGTCTTATAACTATTCTGGAGCTAATGCGGTACCTTTGATTCGTCTGCCGGAAATGTATTATATCGTAGCGGAATGTGCCACTATTCCTTCGGAGAGCGCCGAAGCATTGAATACAATCCGTTTTGCGCGGGGCATTTCTTATAATGACGAGATTCTAACCGATGGCTATGATAATGTTGATGCTGCTTCGGAAGAGAATAAGCAACAGACTAAGCGCGTCAATGAAATTATGAAAGAATATAGAAAAGAGTATTTTGCCGAGGGGCAACTTTTCTATTTCTTGAAAGCGCATGATTATAGTACTTATTATGGTTGTGGAGTAGAAGCTATGACCGATGCACATTATCAGGTGACTCTGCCGGATAATGAGTATATTTTTGGAAATAACTCTAAATGATAAAGCATTATGAAAAGAATTATATATTTTGCTTTACTGATTCTTATCAGTGGTGTATATATGGGGTGCAGTGAAAATGAAATAGAGCTGTACAATCAGACACCTCGTATTAATTTTTATGGAAATACACATTTACGTATTCTTATTGATACGGATTATGTGAAGAAAGAACCTTATTCAGTAGATAGTTTTACCGTACAGATTCAAGGGGATCTTTTGAAAGAAAGCCGTGATTTTTGTGTAAAAGTAACTCCGAACAGTAATTATAAAAATTCTGTAGATGTGTTATTGAACGATAAGTATACATATACTTCTTTGGATACTATCCATCAGGTCTTTTATTTTAGATTTACTCGTCCGGAAATGAAGAAAGGTAAGAATTTATATGGTTGTAATCTCGAATTTGATTTAGATAATTCTGCACATAAGTTTGATAAAGGGTTGGTAGAAAAGAATCAGATAATTTTTTCTGTGAGATGGGAAATTGAACCTGATGAGTGGGATTGGGAATGGGGAGACTATAGTGATGCCAAATATATGTTTATGATGGATATATTGGGACATACATCGGAAGATGTAGAAGATATTGATGCCGATAAGGCTAAAGTTGTAGATGCTTATGCAAATTATAAAGCAGAAGGTAACCCTCCTATTTTGGATGAAGATGGAAATGAAATAAGTTTTGAATAAGATTAAAAGAAACTATTATGAAAAAGTATATCATCTATATAATAAGTTTTGTTGTAGTAGCTTTGTTGCAGATAAGCTGCTATGATGATAAAGGGGATTATGATTATCATGAAGTAAATTCAATGGAAGTCAAAATACCTGAAACAAAGTTACGTATGCCGAAAGACGAAGCGGTGGAAGTATCTATTGTACCGGAGATTTCTCAAACGTTAGAGCAGAATGAAGCCAATCTTGTATTTCAATGGAAAAAGACCAAGAAAGGAGTAAAGGCCGGTTCGGAAAGAATGATCGATTATGAAGATTATTCTGTAGGAAAAGAATGTAAGATAACGGTTGAACCCTATGAATCAGAAAATATAGGTTTAATGGTAGTAGTTACAGATAGGAAGAACGGAACAACTTGGTATCAGACTGGGGAAGTTGCTATTATTCGACCTTTAAATCCTTGTTGGTTTGTATTACAAGAAAAAGAAGAAAGTGGTATATTAGGAGCTATCGAAGGTACTCCGGAGGGGTATTATGTTTATTCTGATGTATTTAAGTCGGAATTGAATCAGGCTTTTCCACTTAATGGAAAACCTTTGGCTGTTAGTGCAAGAAAAAATTATGGAAATTCGGATTTGGCAACCATGTTATCTTTTTTGGGCTTTAAGGTAATTCCGGCATTGATGTTAGTCACAGATTGTGATTTGTCATTATTTACTCCGAGTACGTTGAAACCAATATACCGATCTGATAAAATACTTTTTGAACCGGTCAATAAGGGAGAATCTTTAAAGATTGAGTCTTATAAAATGAGTACTCATGGCGAATTATTTGTGAATAATGGAAAGGCATATTGTGCTTTTATGGATGCTTTCTGCGTTCCATACTCAGTGAAAAGCGGTAACGAGTATCCTGCTATTTCCGCTTTTGGTTCTTATGAAGGTGGGTTGTTGTTTTTCGATAAAGTAAACCATTGTTTTCTTAATGCTTCTCTTCCTGGTACTTTTGATTATATGGGGAATCAGGCTACACAAAATATACGTAAGTTTGGAACTCCTTGGAGCGACCAAAAGCCGGTGAGCATTTATTCAATGGAAGATGATGCTAATGTTTTTGATCCGGATGCCATAGACCCGTCGTTACAAGTGAAAGATATAATTACCGGAGGAAGCTATGGCAATTATGCCTATGCTATCACTGCTCCTTTCAACGGAAAGGAACTCACGGTCTTTAAGTTTAGTGCGGATTGGGAAAATGAGGATCCTACTTGCGCTGCTAAATATACAATAGCTGTCCCTTCGGAGGTGGATGTAGAAACAGCTAAATTTGCTGCTTCTTATGCCTATACGGCAAATATCATATTTATGGCTTCCGGTAATAAATTGTATCGTATCAACCTTGACCGTGGGCAAGTGACAGAACTTTATGCTTATGAAGTCGATTCATCGGCACAAATTGCTAGTCTTAAATTTAAGGATCCCGAAAGTGTGAGAGAAGAAAATGATGAGGAAGTGGAGGGAGAATATAAGGAAAAATTAGGAATGTGTCTTGGGCTTGGTATCAATACAGGTGAGAAGGGGGTGGTTGTAGAAATACAGTTAACAATGGCAGGTGATATTTCTCGTGAAGAGAGAAGTGTTTGTGTTTACGAAGATCCTAATCAGCCTATTGGTAAGATAGTGGATATCACTTACAATTATGAATAATGATATGTATTACTTCTTATGCTGAAAAGAATAATCAATATAGCAATGTCTGTCTTTGTTTGTACCTGTATGTACGGGCAGCAGCCGGACATTGCTGCTTTTCTTGAAAAAGAGTCATTGGCAAAAGATGACTTATCAACGGGAGAGAAATCTTCTGTGGAAGTCATTCCCGGTATGTTCACCACTTATCGCAATGGTGATCGCCTTTATTGGGAAGTACCCGATTCATTGCTGGGACGTGAGTTTGCCGTTACTACCACTATCTTGGCGGCTCCTGCCCGTCCCTATCGGGATATGGAGAAGAAGTTCGGTTATGCAGGCGATATGATAGGTCCTGTTTTCTTCAGTCTCCGCAAGCAGGGAGATGAATTGTGGATGGTAGACCCATTGAATGAAAGAATAGTAGAGGGTACCGTGGGAACATACGCTCGTATCGCTGCCCAGCGAGGAAATGACAGGCTCTATAAAGCGTTGCCTATTCGGGCAAAAAGTGAAAGAAGTTCATTGGTGGAAGTAGGTTCAATATTGAAAGACTTTCCTTTGTTTACGCTTGATATCGTATCTTTCGATTTGTCGATCGGTTCGCGTCAGAGGGATAAAGACCACATAAAAGAAATCACCGGTTATCAAGATCGTCTGTTGTTCCATATATCCCGTAAGTACGGAAGCTCATCGTTAAGACTGCCGGGACAGCCGGAAACTCCTTCTTATATAGGTGATTGGGATACGGGATTGTGTATCCGTTTACTGTCCGAGCAACCTTTGGAGGCAGTCACGGCTGATGGCGGTTCTTATTTTGCTATTGGAAAAGAGGTCTTCGAGGGAGATAACCCTTCCCGTCGGAAAGCATTTATTAAACGGTGGCGGCTGGAAGTACGTCCCGAAGACAGAGAGAGGTATATGAAAGGGGAATTGGTGGAGCCTGTACAACCCATCATTTTCTATATAGATCGCAATACGCCTGAAAAGTATATTAACTGTATCGTTGAAGCCGTACGCGACTGGCAACCGGCTTTTGAACAGGCGGGTTTTAAAAATGCGATAGACGCGTGTCTGGCACCTACGGCAGAAGAAAATCCGGAGTTTAGTATCTATGACAGCAGCTATCCGTTTATTTCATGGAAGATATCCGGTCTGAACAATGCGTACGGCCCTACTCCTTGCGAATCCCGTTCGGGTGAGATTATCGCCTGCCACATCGGCATTTTCAGTAGTGTCTTGAATTTGGTACAGAAATGGTACTTTGCCCAGTGCGGTGCCAATGATCCTCAAGCATGGGACATCGTATTGCCGGATTCTTTGCAATATGAACTTATCAAGCTGGTGCTGACTCATGAAGTAGGTCATACATTGGGACTGGAACACAACTTTCTGGGTAGTTCTCATTATTCCATAGAACAATTGCGGGATAATGAATTTCTGAACCGCAATGGGATAGGAACTTCCATCATGGATTATGTGCGTTGCAACTATGCGTTGCGGCCCGGCGATAAAGTCGACCTGAAGAACAGGCGTGTCCGTATTGGTAAATATGACAGATGGGCTATCGAATGGGGCTATCGGATATTTCCGGGAAAGGACGCTAGGGAAAGGGAAAAGAACAGAAGGTCATGGAATGAAAAACAGCAGCAGAATCCTTGGCTGCATTTTTCGGCAGGAGTGGATGTGGAGTCGCAGATGGAAGATTTAGGCAATGATCATGTCGCCATTAATACGCAGGGAATAGAGAATCTGAAATATATCTGTGTGCAGCCGGAGGCTTGGAGAGTGGCGGATAAAGTTTCTTTACACGTGCTGCAAGGACGTTATCAGTCTATCATCCAGCATTATATAAATTGGGTTCGGCATGTCTTGTCGCATTTTGGTGGAAAGCGCCTTGCCGGTTTGGAGAATGATAATATCTACCTGCCGGAGAAAGCGGATTATAACCGGAAGGCTTTGAAGTTCGTGCAAACCTACTTCTTACAACCGCCAGTGTGGCTGTTTAACGAATCGCTCACTACTCCTTTGGAATTGAATGCCGCTAAAGAATTGGAACACTTTTATGAGGGACTGATGCCGGATTTGATACGTTCCCTTCGGAAAGTGGAGGAATCGGAGAATGCGTGTGAGGGTATGCTTTCGGTAGATGAATTTTTGCAGGGTGTACATGAGGGATTGTTTACGGAAAGGACGGACAGTACATCAGTGGATTCCGCTTTAGTGGATGCTGCAAAGCATAAGATACAGACACTGTATGTAAGTAGTTTGCTGAAACTGACGGAAAACCCGGAGAAGGTGCCTTCGTCCCGGTTATTGATAGCCGCGAGGCAGGCATTGAAGAAAATTAATAATGAGAAAGGGATAGAAAGAGATTTATGAAAAACAAAAGAGTACTATTCTTTATATTACTGTGTGTCGGTGCATTTGTGCAAGCACAGGAGACAGTCAGACCGTTTGAGGAGTTCTTCGTTGAAGGAATGAAAAAGATAGATGGAGTATTCCCCGTCTATGTGGCGGACGGAGAAGTATACTTGGAGATACCTTCCGAATATATCGGCCGTGAAATGCAAATCAGTGCGCAGATCGACAGAGGTTTTGATTTGCTTTGTCGTCCCGCCAATGGTTTGGGAGTGGTGCGTATCACCTCTCCTACTGAAGGAACTGTCTGCTTCCAGCAGCCGTTTTATATGGAACGTATACTAGATACGGAAAGTGTTTATCAGCAGGCTTTTTCATTGTCCAATGTACAGCCGGAGGGAATCAGCCATTCGGTAGTGTCCTATTCCGGAGAGCGGGGAGCTATCATTCGGATCACGGAATATCTGCTGAATGGAGACGAATGGTTCAGTTATCAGTATAGTTTTATTCGTTCGCTCGTTCCCGCCTTGTCTGAAGTGGTGAGAATACATCCTTTTGATGAGGGAGTATCATTCACTGTAAAGCGCTATCATGGAATGGAGGCGGAAAGATATATGTATTCTAGTTCGGCAATAGTACTGCCTGATGGCAGTATGCCTCTGGAAGTGACTTGTGTGCTCCGTCTGCTTCCGCAGAAGAAGGACAGGATTCGTTTGGCGGATAACAGAATACCTTACCGTACCTTACATTTTAAAGATTATTCGCAAGATCCTTATTGTATGGTGGAAGACTCGTTGATTCTTCGTTGGGATTTGGCAAAGCCGCTAACCTTTTATGTGGACACGCTTTTCCCGCAAGAATATTTCAAGGCGGTGAAGTCGGGAGTAGAAGCGTGGAACGGAGCATTCCGCAAAGCGGGGTTACGTCATCCGGTTTTGCAGGTAAAATACGCTGACCGTAGAGTTGTGTCGGCGGAGCAATCTGCCTTTATCTCTTATGACTTACGAATGCCGGGAGTGAAAAGTAGCTTGACTCATCATCCCCGAACAGGAGAGATTCTCTCATGTCGACTGAACATAGGGCATGGTTTTATGAAGGGACTGCTGGATAATTACCTATTGACGTGCGGTGCAACTGATTCACGTATTCGGACAGACCGCTACTCAAAGGAAGTTGCAAAAGAGTTGTTGCAGAACGAAGTGGCCAAAGAGGTCGGGCACTTGTTGGGATTGAGTGAAGTACGTTCAAAAGCAGTGTGTAATGGACCTTTGAAAGTTGGAGAAGAAGATGAACGGGCTATTTATTTCGGTTATGTTCCTTTGAAAGGTACCGGGAATTGCTATGATGAGCGTGAGAAACTCCGTCGTTGGCTGGGAGATTTCCATGCTGTTGAGAGGCCGGAAGATTATGCAGTGAAGATCGTTCATCTACAGACGGTACTTAGTCAGTTGGATAAGATTGTGTACAAAGAAAAAGCAGCTCGGAAAAGTAGCTCGTTACGCGAGCTTTATAGAAAAGCCATTCAGTTGTATGCTTCTTATTTGGCGGGGATTGCTGAAAATATCCGTGAGGGACAACCTGCTGAAGTACAACATCAGGCAATGATGAATTTAGACAAATATTTGTTCCATCCGACCCTTGAAATGGAGTGTGATTATGTGAAGGCGAATTTGTTGGAAAACAGAAATGATTTGCTATATCCTGAGGTGAGGAAACTATTCAAACGGTTACTGCAAAAGAATTATATCCGATGTGGCTATCCGGAGTTTTTCCAAGACCTGTATAAAGGATTATTTAATGGATTCAATTCGGAGTTAACGATCAGTTATGCACAGTTGGATATTCAGTTGCTGTGTTTGGAAGCGTGGTTAGATGTTGTGCGTGGGGCTTCCGGTGAACATAAGTATGCGACTGGCTGTTTGGAGAATGAGCTACACGGCTTGTATGGCAAGTTAAAAGAACTTAGCGTTACTCATTCACAGATGGAAGTCCGTGAACTATATTTACTCTTTTTGCAAAGGATAGAGCAGTATTTTCGTTCCGTTTCGTAAATGTTTTGTAAGTTTTGAGTTATCTTTGTCGTACTTAATGAAGTGAGTAGTAACTGAAAGAAGTAAATTATAACAGAAAGATGACTATTATTTTTCCTTCACCCATCTTCGGTCCTATACATTCCCGCCGCTTGGGTGTTTCTTTGGGAATTAATTTATTGCCGGATGACGGTAAAGTTTGTTCGTTCGACTGCATCTATTGTGAATGCGGCTTCAATGCCGAACACCGTACAAAGAAACATCTTCCAACCCGTGAAGAAGTCCGTGCGGTTCTTGAAGAGAAGCTGAAGGATATGCAGGCAAATGGTCCTGCGCCCGATGTATTGACTTTTGCCGGAAACGGAGAACCTACTGCGCATCCTCATTTTCCGGAGATCATAGAAGATACACTCGCACTTCGCGACAAGTATTTCCCAAATGCGAAAGTCAGTGTATTGAGTAATTCTACATTTATTGATCGTCCTGCCGTGTTCGAAGCATTGAATAAGGTAGATAATAATATTCTGAAACTGGATACAGTGGATGAAGAATATATCCATCTGTTGGACCGTCCTAATGGAAAATACTCTGTGAGAAAAATCATCGAAAAGATGAAAGAGTTCAAAGGAAACTGCATCGTACAAACGATGTTTCTGAAAGGAGGTTATCAGGGAAAGGACATGAATAATACATCTGATAAATATGTGCTTCCCTGGATAGAAGCGGTGAAAGAAATCGCTCCCCGTCAAGTGATGATTTATACGATTGACCGGGAAACACCCGACCATGATCTGCAGAAGGCTACACATGAAGAATTAGATCGTATTGTGGCTTTACTGGAGAAAGAAGGGATTTCGGCCACAGCTTCTTATTAAAGAAGCTGTGGGATCTTAACTTTCCTAATGATATTATCTATGTAAGGAAATATCATAATAATAGTCATTTATCGATTTCATAAAATACGCGGTTTGTTCTTCCCATCTGTCAGTTTATAATATTCTTGTTTCCATCTTCTTCTCCGGAATTATTGTCTGCCATGGCTTCGTCCGTACAAACGCTAAGCAGAGCGAGACAAGCTCCTGAAATCAGTTTAAATCTTTTCATTGTTTCTTTTTATTAGAAGTTGATAAATTTTTAATGCGAAAGAAAATATTCCTCTTTCTATTAATAAGCGATTAAAATGCGATTAATAGGCTTAACTTTGACATTCTGAATCAAGAATATCCTAAAATGTAATATTATTAATTTTTTATTAATGCTTTATTTCAATAAAAATTAAGTCGGGCCTCTTATTTTTGCACCATCCAATATACCGGAGAGTAAATATAATATATAATAATAAAACTAATAGTATGAGAAAAGTGAGCTATATTTCAATAGTTACGATTTGTGTGATTTTTAATCTGTTCTATATGGCAAACGCTCAAACAACGGATTACAATTCTCAACCTCCTCTGAAAGTAATTTATAACACCCCTGCTAAAATATGGGAAAGCGAGGCGCTTCCCATTGGTAATGGATTTATGGGTGCCATGCTTTTCGGTGGTGTTTATGTTGACGTCATTCAAACGAATGAACATACGTTATGGTCGGGTGGACCGGGCGAAGATCCTGATTATAACGGAGGGCATTTGAGAACTCCCGAAGTCAATAAGGATAATCTTCAAAAAGCGAGAAACCTCCTGCAACAGAAAATGACGGAATTTACTACCAATAAGTCTGCACACTTTGATGTTGTGGGTAAACTCATTACCCACAATTATGAAAGCGATGGAGAAGGTACGGAATTACGTGGATATATCGACAATATGGCTGGGACAAAAGAACATTTCGGTTCATTTCAGACATTAAGCAATATTATCATCACTTCGAACGACCCTAAAGCTCCGCTTCGTATCAAGGGACAGGTAAAGGAGAGCAATGATAATATCGGAAATCCGGACAGGATTTATTCTGATTACAATCGTACTCTTGATATAGATAATTCTATCCATACAGTTAGTTATAAGGAAGGTGGTGTAACTTATAAGCGCGAGTATTTCATGAGCTATCCAGACAACGTAATGGTAATCCGGTTGACATCAGATAGTAAAGAAGGTTTTTCACGTACAATTGCACTCGAGTCATTACATAAGACTAAAAATATTATATCAGAAGGAAATACCATCACAATGACAGGCTATCCAACTCCGGTGGGTGGAGATAAGCGTGTGGGCGATCATTGGAAGGATGGATTGAGATATGCACAGCAAGTAATGGTCAGAAATGACGGAGGTAGGATTTCAGCAGTAGATGGCATGATTAAAGTAACAGGAGCGAAAGAAATTGTTGTCCTCATGTCGGCAGCCACTAACTATGTTCAATGTATGGATGATAGTTACAACTTCTTTTCTAAGGGCGATCCTTTGGATAAGGTGAAAGCTATTCTGAAGAAAGCGTCTGCAAAAAGTTATCGGAAACTGTTGGCTGCTCACCAAAAAGACTATCGTAACCTGTATGATCGTATGAAAATTAATTTGGGTAATGTGAAGAAGGTACCTGTCGTGACTACCGACAAGTTGTTGAAAGGGATGGATGAACATACTAATTCACGGGCCGATAACCTTTATCTGGAAATGTTGTACTATCAGTTCGGGCGTTATTTGCTCATCTCTAGTTCACGTGAAGGGTCATTGCCAGCCAATTTACAAGGGGTTTGGGCTGACAAACTTCAGAATGCGTGGAATTCAGATTATCATACCAATATTAATATACAGATGAATTATTGGCCGACACAACCAACCAATTTGAGTCCGTGTCATTTGCCGATGGTGGAATATGTGAAAAGTCTTGTTCCTCGTGGTAAATATACTGCTCAGCATTATTATTGCCGTCCGGACGGCAAGCCTGTGCGAGGTTGGGTGACACATCATGAGAACAATATTTGGAGCAATACTGCTCCTGCCAAGAAGGATACGCCTCATCATTTCCCGGCAGGTGCTATCTGGACGTGCCAGGATATTTGGGAATATTATCAATTTAATCAAGACAGGAAGTTCTTGGAGGAGTACTATGACATTATGTTGCAAGCCGCTCTCTTTTGGGTAGATAACTTATGGACGGATAAACGTGATGGAATGTTGGTTGCCAACCCTTCTCATTCTCCTGAGCATGGTGAATATTCGTTGGGATGTTCTACCTCGCAGGCGATGATTTGGGAGATGTTCGATATCATGATTAAGGCGAGCAAAGAGCTGGGCAGAGAAAATGATCCGGAGATTAAGGAAATCAGCACATCGTTTGCCAAGCTCTCCGGCCCGGGAGTTGGATTGGGCGGACAGTTCATGGAGTGGAAAGATGAAGTGACGAAAGATATCAGTGGAGACGGTGGACATCGGCATACCAATCATTTATTTTGGCTGCATCCGGGATCTGCCATCGTTGCAGGCAGAAGTGAGCGGGACAATAAATATGCAGAAGCCATGAAAGTGACATTAAATACACGTGGAGATGCGGGTACTGGTTGGAGTAAGGCATGGAAATTGAACTTTTGGGCACGTTTACATGACGGTAACCGTTCACATAAGTTATTGGAAAGTGCATTGAAACTAACAAACCCCGGTGCTAGCTTTGGGGGAGTATATACTAACTTGTTCGATGCACATCCTCCTTTCCAGATTGACGGTAACTTCGGGGTGACGGCTGGTGTGGCGGAAATGCTGATGCAGAGTCACGGAGGGTATATCGAATTGCTTCCGTCATTGCCTGACGTATGGAAAGAAGGTTCTTTTAAAGGCATGAAAGCCAGAGGTAATTTTGAAGTGGATGCTGAATGGAGCAATGGAAAAATAACGTCTGTTATTATTACCTCTTATTCAGGTAAGGAATGTATTGTCAAGTGCCCGGATGCAAAGAATTTAAAAGTTTCCGGTACTTCTGTGAAGGTTATAGCAGATGATATGATCTCATTCCCTACTTCCTCAGGAAAGGCATATAGAATTAAATAGAATAGAAATGAAACCTTCACCGGAACAACAATCACACGTTTTAGTGGAGGGGAAAATTGTCTTTTAGATATCAGAAAATAAACGTTTTTTAATTGTGAACAACAACCTGGTGATTATTGATTATGAATCTGAATGTACCGGATTCCAGTTCATATTCTGCTACTGAAGTAGAGAGATGAAATGTTTTTTGTATAAACCTTACTCCGGGGATATTATTGAATTCTTCAATCTTTTCAGGAATGGGTAAATAAAGAGTTGCTGTTGTATTAGCCGGAACTGTTGTCTGATAACTTGTCATAGTTCCTTTTCCGTCAGCTGTCCATATGCTTTTTATTTCTCCGTAATTTGAATGATAGCTCCCCGATAGTGACAGATAATTATTGCCAATTGAAGGTTGTAGGATAAAATGTTTATATCCGCACTTACCGTTTAGATGATCGTTTGTGATACCTAGTTGATATTCAAACATCCATTGCCCCACAGCCCCTAAAGCAAAATGATTGAACGAATTCATATGGTTTTCATTTTTCTTTCCGAAAGCGACTTCATAACCGTTCCATCGTTCCCAAATGGAAGTTGCTCCTTTTGTCACCGGATAAAGCCAGGAAGTAAGATTGGTGCAGGTAAACATACGATAGGCCTCTTTATGATGTCCGGAACGGCTCAAAGCTGGTAGTATATTAGGTGTTCCCGAGAATCCGGTAGTAATGGTATATGGAAGGAACGGTAGCTCTCCTTCACCACTGTGAGAGGGATGTATGGTAAGTTCTGCCAAATAAGATTCGGCTTTAGCCTTGTATTCATCGTTGAAACAATTGAAATTTAATGGAGTGGCATAAGAAGACTGTGAATGAATTATTTTTCCGTCTACAGTTTTGGTTTTACCGGTAGCAGGGTCTACATATGCTTTGTTCCATTCTGCTTTGGCAAGTGTATGACGCTTCCGTAATATTTTTGCATAGTCGGTGTGTCCGATTGCTTCTGCCATATATGCTGTAACTTCCATCATATAAATATAAATGGCGTTATTGAGCATATCCGATGGTGTCCGGTCATCCATTGCCAACCAGTCTGCTAATCCTCCGGTTTTGCTCGACAAATGAGGGTAATTCTTGCTGAAATCATAGAAATCCATACCGTTCAGCCATGCCATCATTGCTTCTATATTATCTTCTATTATTTGTATATTACCGTATTGCACATATAATTGCCAGGGAACCATACATATAGCGGCCGCCCACGTGGTTCCATCGGGGAAAGTAAGGTCATCCGATTTATAGTAAGCAGGGACTGTTACGCCTATCCCGCCCGGTACTTCCGTTGTGCTTCCCACTCCTTGGTCGGCTCGGAGAGTGACCATCCATTGACGGAAAAAGTTTAATACGTCGGAGTTGTAGGTTGCTGTTCTTACGTAGGCTTGTGCATCACCTGTCCATCCCATACGTTCATTTCTTTGTGGACAGTCGGTAGGAATCGTGAAAAAATTGCCAAGTTGGCTTCGTTGTATATTCTTAAATAGTTGATTAACCAGTTTTCCGGTTTTTCCGTCGGTTGTTGTAGCTTCATAATTTCCTGTAGGCAAATGATCGGAAGAGAGGACAAGGCCTTTCACGTGAGAAAGAGGTAACGGACCTTTATGACCGGGAATTGTTATTTGTACGTATTGATAGCCGCGATAGGTAGTCGTCGGTTGAATAATTACGGCATTTTCATCCTTGGCTATATAGAAATCTGAAACCAGTGCGGCACGCATGGTCTCATAGAGAGGACGCCCTGCTATATTCCTGCCTTTTTTCCCATAAGTATCTACGTAATGTTGTTTATCTCCACAAAGGCCCGGATACAGTTGTTCGGCATAGCGGATTATAACCTTATCCCCTTTCTGTAACCATCCTGCAGGGATCGTAACGGACGGCACTCCGACCATGTTAACGCCCATATCATAAATGTATGTATGTTTATCAGCACTGTGTACGGGCATCACCTGTTTGGCGGTTAATGTTTCACGTACCCGAACAGGCTCATCGTGCCGTGCTACAATATCGAAATCGATCCAATCACGTTGGCTGATGATATCTGGGGATTGCCAGTGACTATCATTGTATTCAGGCTTTGTCCAATTTTCGGTTAAAGCTTCTTTGTTTGCATCATAACGTTCTCCATGGAAGAAGCTACCGAAACGTATGGGTCCGTCTTTATAAACTTTCCATGTGTTTCGGTTAGTAACGAAAATCTCTTTGCTACCGTCTTCATACATAACCACTAGTTTTGTCAGCAAGGCTTCGTTATCACCGAAGAAATTGAAATTAGACGTGGTGTAAGTCATGAATCCTGTATACCAACCCGGATTCAGTAAGGCAGCCATGCAATTGTTACCATTATTCAGCATATCTGTTATGTCGTAAGCGTGATAACCCAGAATCTTACGATATTGGCTATTACCGGGTGCAAACCAATCTTTACCTATTCGTTTATCGTTAATAAACATCTCATAAGCACCCATGGCAGTTACGTATATTTTCGCTTTCCTTATATTTTTGTTTGTATTTGTCGAAATTACTGTACGTAGCATGGTGAGTGAAGAATGACTAGGATCACTATATCCGATAGTCATTACTTCCGATTTATTTTGTACCAGAATTTTCTTGTTTTCTATTATGACATTAGGCAGACCTTCAAATATAGAATAGTTCCTATAATCGAATGTTACATTATTCTCACTATGTCCACAGTTCTTTATATGATAGTCAGTGTAGAGCACCTCACACTTAGGCATGGCTGCAAAACCGATAGAACAAAGATGAGGTAGTGTGTTAAAATCGTGTGTATTTCCCCAGGGACCGATGTTGAAAGATGTAGCAGAATTTATGGCCGAATTCATTTCATTATCTGTTAAAGCAAACAGATTCTTTTTATCAATGAAAAAAGACAGATTGCTGTTTTCTACATGGACGGTAATTGTATGGGGCTGTTTGATATTTCTCTTTGTGAACAGTTCGTTAATATTTGTTTGTAGGAAGTGCTTTTTCGAGATTGTGAGAAATGGAACATCTTCTGAATCGTTTTTTGCGTACCCTATACGATAGATATTCAAGATAGCTCCGTTTTCCGCCCCTACTCCGGATAAATCAATCTCTATACGGATATAGTTTTGGCCGGATAAATTATCCGGGTTTTGAAAATCATCTGTCAAACGGAAATCATTAGCTCCCAGTATGAAAGAAATCTTGTAGCCTTTAAGTAACTGGAAGTTGGTGGATAACTCAAAATAATTATTTGAAGCAGCATCCAGATTCAGACTTTTTGAGCCGATCCATTGGGCACCATTCCAAGCAGATATTTTAGAATTCATCAGTCCGGTTTCAAAACGGGAAGAAGCCTGATAGATTTTTCCTGTAGCATCCCAGACTTTTAAATCCCAATGATAACTTGTTTCAGGTTGTAAGGCAACACCCATATATTTGATGTTATGAGAAAGGCCGGATTCTACCTTGTAACTGTTCCATACGGTATGTCCGTCACTTTCGCGGACAACCGTTATTTGGTAAGCAGTTTGCTTTTGCCCTGTAATGTCCGATTGCATTTGCCAACTGAATAATGGATGCTTGTCTTCAATGGTTAACGGCTCTGTTGTATTTTGTACTTTCAGATTGACTAAAGAAGTTGCTCCCCATACGGTAGTAGGAAAGAGCAGTAACCAAATGAATGATATACATTTTATTTTGTTGCTTACTATCCTCATACTATCATTCGGTCAGAATAAACTTACAACGTTCCACATCACGGCTATTCGGACCGATCATCAACTCAAATTCACCCGGTTCACATACGAAGTCCAAGTCATTATTATAAAATTTAAGCAGTTCCGGTGTGATAGTAAAAGTAATCTCACGGCTTTCCCCTTTTTTTAAGTGAATACGTTGGAAACCTTTCAGCTCCTGGACAGGGCGGGTGATACTGCCTGCTATATCACGGATATACATTTGAATGATTTCATCGGCATCATATTCACCTTTATTGCTAATGGTGATACTAGCAATCAATGAGTCATTTTTTATATTCAATTCGTTTGCGCTCAATTTCATGGGTGAATAATCAAAAGTGGTATAACTCAATCCGTAACCAAACGGATAAAGAGGATCATTCGTTACGTCAATATAGTTACTCCGGAATTTCTCGAACCATTTATCTTTGTCCTGTGGACGACTTGTATTTCTGTGATTATAATACATCGGCAACTGCCCTACTGTCTGTGGAAAAGTGGTGGTTAATTTGCCGCTAGGTGAAACATCGCCGAAAATAACATCACAGATCGCATCTCCCGTTTCACTTCCTGCAAACCATACATTCATAATAGCCGGAACATTCTTTTGTTCCCAGTTCATCACAGTGGGGCGACCGGAAAAGTGCAGTAAAACCACCGGCTTTCCTGTTTTTACCAATGCTTGCAATAAATCATGTTGTGCATCGGGCATTTCCAGATTAGTACGGCAACTGCTTTCTCCGCTCAACTCTGCCGGTTCGCCTAAAGCAGCTATAATGATATCCGACCAGTTGGCGATTTCCAGTGCCTCTTTAAGCAATTGTTCATCGTCCAGATGTGGCAGTTCCCCTTTGTTTACCCAAGTGCGTTCCTCAAATTTCTCGTCATACATGAAATTACTCCCTTTGGCATAACGTATTGTGGCACGCTCACCTACATTACGTTGCATCGCTTCAAGGATTGTGCTGTACTTACTAGGTACAGCAGCTACTGCCCAGGTTCCCTGCATTTGAGTTCTGGTATTGCCTAAGGGGCCAATTAATGCGATTTTGCCTTTGCGTTGCAATGGTAATAGTTGATTTTCGTTCTTTAGAAGTACAAATGTTTCAGTTGCGATTTTGCGTGCTTCCGCCCGGTTACTCTCTGTGTAAATCTCGCTTTCTGCCCGTTCGTCGGATAGAAAGCGGTAAGGATCTTCAAATAATCCTAACTTTTGTTTGGCTTCCAGAACTCTGCGGCAAGCAATATCAATATCGTTTTCTATAATTTTTCCGTCTTTCAGTGCTTTTTCCAGTTGTGCTACAAAGGCACGTGACCCCATATCCATATCAGTACCGGCTTGTAATGCACGGGCAGAGACAGATTCCAAGTTACCTATGCTATGGTTGGTCAATTCTACTATTGCAGAATGGTCAGTTGTAACAAGCCCGTTAAATCCCCATTGTTTACGTAATACATCGGTCAGTAACCATTTGTTTGCAGTTGCCGGAATCCCGTTAATATCGTTGAAAGAACTCATAACACTTCCTGCTCCTGCCTCAATAGCTGCCTGATAAGGTAGAAAATATTCGTTATACATGCGGTTCGGACTCATGTCTACCATGTTATAATCCCGTCCGGATTCAGATGCGCCGTAAAGGGCAAAGTGCTTTACACAAGCCATGATTTCATTGTTGTTTTTCAAGCCTTCTCCCTGATAACCTTTAATCATTGCTTTTGCTATGGCTGCCCCTAAAAACGGATCCTCGCCTGCACCTTCTGCAACACGCCCCCAGCGGGCATCCTTACAGATATCTACCATTGGACTGAATGTCCATGCAATACCGTCAGCACTTGCTTCACATGCTGCTATGCGTGCCGATTTCTCGATAGCTGCCATATCCCAAGAGCAAGATAAGGCCAAAGGTATGGGGAAGATGGTTTCATATCCATGGATTACGTCCATGGCAAACAAGATCGGTATGCCCAGGCGGGTTTCTTTGACGGCAATATCTTGCGCTATCCTGATATCCCGTACTCCTTTCAAGTTGAAGATTCCACCTACCTCTCCACGGCGGATATCATCCAAAATATCTGTATTCTGGCCACTTGCTGTTGTGATAGGACCGGTTGGCAATAGATTCAACTGCCCTATTTTTTCTTGTAAAGTCATTTGGCTCATCAGGTCGTCAATGAACTTGTCATTTCCTTTGGGGGTACATTGCACCAACATGAATGAACTTAGTAATATCAGGCTTACATTCCAAAGTGTTCTTCTGTTCATATTTTCAAGAAATTAAATTAGTTTGAATAAGAATCGTCAATTATTATTGAATCGTGAATGAATATGTTCCTCCTTTTTTCCATACAATTGCTTTAGACTGTTTGCCGGGATAAAGTCGTACGATACAATTATCGGGTATCTCGATTGAACAGTTTCCTTGTTTGGTCAGGTTAAGATTAATATATCCCTCTTTCACAGGTATTCGTCCTTTCGCCCAATTCAATTCGAGTAAATCCGGTCGTAAGGTGTATTCTGAAATTTGCTGATCGGATTGTGAAAAGCCATAAATACCGTGCAGTATGGCAATGATCGGAGGTACACCGTTTGCCCCGTGGCAGAGGCTTAGTCCGAACGGGCGTTCATAGAATGTCAGTTGTTTTTCCAATGGACTATTCAATGAGAAGTTTTCGGGAAACCGGGTATTTCCCTGGCGTAGCCAATCGCCCCAGACATCATCCAATAGAGCAAACATCTCTTTGATACGTCCGGCTTTTATGTATGCCAGGCACTCATATCCTTTCTCATAACTGATGTTTTCTTTATAGAATGGGATAGACGGGATTACTTTGTCGAATAAATACGGGTAATTCTCTTCCGGGTAAAGTCCTGTCAGCACTCCCCAATATTGTGCATGGTGCGAGATGCGGTCGTCTTTGCTCCCATCTGTCCGGTAGCCGTTGATGAAAGCCTTCCGTTCATTATCCCAGAAGTAAGTTATAATGTTTTTGCCCAGTTGTCCGGCTTTCCGTTCATAGTGGCGGGCAAGGGAATGTTCTTTCCAGAGACGGGCAAAGTAGGCAGCAATTTTAAAATTCTGATATAACATCATTTGTCCGTATGCGGCTATTCCGAAATCATCCGGTCCCATTTTACGGGACCATCCTGGGATAAAACCTGTGGTGGGAGGTGCAGCCGCTAAAAATCCGTTCTCATCCTGAATGGATTCATAAAGTGCTAGCTGTTGGAGAATACGGTCTTTAAACATTAGTGAAGTACTAAGGTCTCCATAATGTAGATAATCCTGTTTAAGTCCGATAAGAGCGTGTAAAGGATAGTCCACGATTCCCCAATCGGAAATTTTCGGATTGAAGGGCATCAGGGCAATGGAGATTCCATTGCGGGCTACTTGCCGGTCGCCAAATACATAATCACCACCCAATGCGCTGATTATAGCATCCATTGACCACGGCAGATAATCGCGTTTCACTCCATCCAGATAAAAGTTGTGCATGGATGTGTGTAAAGTAGCTATACCCGCTTTCCAAAGATTGTTGAGAGCTTCGTTGTCACTTTCAAATTGCATCCGGAATTCAACCGGCCACACTTTGGCATCGAAGCGGATAGAAGCCACTGTACAAGGATGATCGCAGGAAATTTTCAAATACCTCAATGCACGTTCGGGCAATCTGATTTCCTGTATCTTATCAGTCAGAACATAAGTTTTAACAGCTTTCTGTTCAAAACTTCCTACATCCTCATTCAGAGCCTCTTCCGGCGATTCTCCTACACTGAAAGAGATTCTACCACTACCGGAAGCCTGTAAAATGACACTTCCTACTTCCAAGTGGTGAAAATCTACCAGTAAACAACCATTTTTACCTATTTCTAATATACCATTTTTATGAGTCGCATTTCGTACTATGATGAATTGTTTTGCCGGGATAGATACTGTCAGTTCCTGTTCGTCATCAGGAGATTTTCCCGGTTTATTGTATCTTGCATCTGTTTCGGGCAGGTTCCAGTGCTGGCCGTCCAGGCTTACTTGCCATTTTTCTATATTTTCTGCATTTTCTCCTTTTACGATCAGTGCGGGAAGTTGTTTATCTGTTGTCACATCAAAAAGCAGCAAGTGTTTTCCAGGCATCAGTTTAAATGTTCCGGTTCCTACTGTCTGCCCTTTTTCCGGTTGTATTTTGTTTTTCCCATTGATGGAAAAAGTTACATTTCCTGTTGCATTCCAACAGATTTCCGTTTCTTCAGAGAGCGTCAGTTCTTTCCGGAAAAACGTCCGGTATGCGTCTTTCGTAAAATTGCCGGGATAGCCTACGTTTACACAACGTTCGGCCGACTTTTCTTTTTGTATTCGCTGAAGATGTGCGCTTAATTGTCCCGGATACCACATATAACTGCTATTCCAGCTTGTGGCTTCTTCTACGGGAAGAATTTTACACGATGCATCCAATAAAGGATCGAATACTGTATTTTGTGCTGTTAACGGCAGAAACGTGCAGCTCCATACTCCCAAGTATAGGAGCAAGCGGTTCATTTTTCGTCTACCGGTTGGATTGAATGGATAAGGTAGTCTGTTGTTTTTCATGGATTCCGTTTTAGAGTTCGGAAGCAAATGTAAGACAATCCATGAATACTATTTCTCTGAATCATTACATCAAACATACGTCACTTGTTTGTTTTAACAGAAAAGAAGATGATACAATCATACATCATCTTCTTCTAAGTGATTAATAATCAAAAGACTATTTCTTTAAAATGTGGGTATGAGTGTTTAATCATACAGTTTACCCGGCGACCTAAATAGTAAGTATATAAGAAGTCAGACTGCTTTCCTGCTCCAGATTCAGTTTCCGTTTCAACCGGTATTTCTTCAGTTCAACAGACCGTAGAGCAATTCCCATAATAACAGATATTTCTTTGGTAGACAAATTTGCCCGTATCAGACAACAGAATTTTAATTCCGAGGGAGACAAATCGGGATATGCCTTTTGCATACGCAGCATAAATTCATAGTGTACTTCTACGAAATAATTCTCGAAGGACAATAACTTATCTTTCTCTGTGGCTCCTTCCTGAATGATTTTCATAAGCCGGCGGTAGAGTTTGTTGGGATAACGTTCTCCCAATTCATTCTTTTGTGTTTCCACTTCCGTAGAGATGGCATCCAATAGTTCTTGCTTCTGCGTAAGGAAACGCATACGGTTTTTCAGTTCGCTTTCCTGATTTCTTACCTTTTCCTGTAATTGCTCATAAGCCTGTTGCTGCAATTCTTCTGCATGTTTTTTCTGCTCTTCCTCGTATTTCCGGAGAAGTCTCTTCCGTTTGCGTTCACTGATAAACATTACTATACCGGCTGTGATAACCAGCAGTGTGAGAACATACAGCGCAATCATCCATGTCCGTTTATAGAGAGGTGGAGAGACGACTATCGGAATAATCAGTGAATTCTGATTACTGTCTTTTATTTCAAGCTGATAAGAACCGGAGGGCAGATTAGTGAAATAAATGGTTCCCGAAGTCTGCCACGAGCTCCATTCATTGGCTACTCCGGGTAGTCGGTAAGAGATGGAAGTAGTGTGTGTACTCAATCCTGTAGTTACCTGAATGGTGATATTGGTAGCTGTATTGGGAAGTTCTATTTCTTGCTGGTGGAAATCTGCATAATGAACGATATTATTATTGTCGGTAAAGCAAAATGTTTCCATCTCCAGAGGAGCCGGATTGGCCGTGCAGCGGCTGACCATCTTATTATTTATAACGACCGTCCCTTCACAAGTGGAAACAAACGTGATGGAATCATTGATAGATTTAAGATTGTAGTGCTTGTCATAAAGCATCAGTTCGTTATCTACAAAAGGCCAGTGCATAACCGGTTCAGCAGATAAGTCTGCTATATGATACAGAAATAACTCTTCATCTGTTGCCACCCAGATATCGTTCTTGTATGCAGTTTTGACAGACTGGAGCTTGTCCAGATACAATATCTCTTTGCTTATGTTTTCCAGCCTGCTGAAATTCTTCCCTGAAATATCGAACTGATAGATTCCTTTCGGGGTGGCAAACAGAATTTTATCTTCAACTTTAAATAAGCTGATTCTGTTGTAATTGGCATATCCGTCAATCTCGGAGAAGTTATCAAATTCCGTAACTTCGGTCAATTCACGGTTGATGCGCAAACGATAAATACCTTTTTCGGGATGAATAGCCCATACAGTATGGAGATTCTCCGGCATGATACTCGCATAATCTTCAGTATTCATGAGCAAAGAACGGTATTTCCAAGTATTGTCTTTGTATTCGAGTAGTGCGATTCCGGAATAAGAACGCAGGAAGATGTATTCGTCCCCGTGGTCGGCTACGTATTCAAATTGCCGTACTCCGTTTATGTTGCAGAACGGTTCGAAACTGGAACGTTGCGGAGTCATTTTAAACAGTTGTGTCGTAGTGCCGCACAATAGTTCGTTTTTCAGATTGCAAAATTGCAGAGGATATATGGGAGTCGGTATTTTCTTTCCGTCTTCCTCATAAAGATAGATGCCCTGATTGGAGGCAACATACGTTTTTCCATTAAAATGAGCTGCATCAAAGAAAGTTCCTATGTCGGTATTGGTTTTCCAGAGGTAGGTTGCCGGTTCGAGGATAATGGATGAAATACCGTTGTCGAGTGAAAGCCAGAGGGAGTTTTCATCGGCAAAACACAGGCCGTGAATGTTGAGATCTTGCAGTTGTGAAGAATGGTAATGTGTCTGTCGGTTATTTTTCAGGTCTATCAGGAACAGTCCGTCACCTATTGTACCGACAGCAAGCAGTTCATCTTTCCAGATACTTCCGCAGTCTATCCGCACAGGAATGTGATTCTCATTTTCCAATTGCATGAACAGACCTATTTCATTGTTTTTTAATGAATATATCTTTCCGTCAGATTGCCCTATCAGGTACTCGTTATCGGCTATTTGAAACATGAATTTGGTTTCGCCGTTCCCAAAGACTGCCTGATTGCAAAAAGTCTCAAGCTTACCTTTATGAATCAGCATGAGAGCTCCCCCGCACTTCTGGGTAAATAGTTTCTCTTTGACTTGGTAAAGAGAAACACAACAGTCATTCTTAAGCAGGTAATCCATGACTTTACCGTCATAACAGATGATGTTGCCAAAAGAATGAAAGTAAACTTTGCCCTCGGTTTCACCAATACTCCAGAAAGTCTCTCCTTTCATTCCCAGTTTGTTAACCAGAGGCAAGAGAGAAGTATAAATGATTTTTCCGTTCGTATCGTATTCCCAATAACCGATGTTGTTGTCGCCAGCCGTATAGACTCTGTTACCGATACAACGTACTGCACGTACGGTACTGCGCTCATCCGGTTCGAGAAGCGTCCAGTCATTTCCGTTATACCTTAGTAATCCATTGTTATTGCTGCTATAAAGAATCTGTTCAGGAGAGATCGTAATTCCCCAGTTCTGAATCCCGCCTTTGTAGTTTTTATAGTTATAGTTTGTGATCTGCACGGGAGTTTGCGCTGTACCCGGAGTGATACAGGCGAAAGGCAATATACAAAGCCAAAGAAAAATCCAGCAGTATTTCATTTGTATTATACTTAGCAGATGTGTACCGGTAACAAAGGTAAAAAGAAATTTTGAGCAGACAATTATCAAGGGTGGTTCTTCTTTGAAAAATATGGCTTGGCAGGTTCTTAGAGGAATAGTTTGGTGGACATATAGATTCATTGTACTGTGTATATATGTCCACCAAATCGGGTGTGTTATTCCTCTACCTCGAATGTGCCACAGACATTATTGGTGCCATCCCATATTCCGTTTGTTCCGACGTATGTATAGGCACCCTCATCAATCCTGTAACGGAATGAATAATAGTATGTTCCCGTTTCGGGTATTTCGGAGGTAAAGCCTTGATAATACCATTCATTTCCCCAGTCACCACTCCAAGGGCAAGTAGTCCATATCCATTCGCCACTTGACGGATCGGAACTTGTGGCAGAGTAGCCGATTTCGCATGTCAGATGCTTATTGCCGGAAGTGGCAGCTTCTTCCAGATCGGTTAATCCTTTGATTTCAATCTTTGAGCCTGCATTGAAAGCTTCCCCTTTCTTGGGAGAGTTGTCCTGACGCCATTGCAGATTTACCCAACTGATAACCAGTTTGCTGTAATCTATACCATCGTCATCATCGTCGCCATCATCCCCTCCGGATGCTTCTTTTACTTCGAATGTCCCGTTTACGTTGTCGATTCCATTCCATAGTCCGCCTGTTCCTGCGTATTTGTAAGGACCGGAGCCGTTACGGATGCGGAAAGTATAATAGTAAGTGCCGGCAGGAAGTCCGCTGATATGTCCCTGATAGTAGAAGTTATCTCCCCAATCTCCATTGAACCAGCAGTCGTCCGTACTTGAAGTCCAAGTCCAGTCCGGTCCGGACGGGTCCGTATCACTCAATGAATAGCCGATATCGGCTACAATTCCTTCTCCGGTAGTACTTTCCATAGCGTTGGTGATACCGTCGGCAAATACACAGGAACCGGCCTCAAAAGATTCTCCCTCGGTGATGGAAGTCGAAGCGGCCCATTGTAGATTAGCCCAGGTAATAGGAAATTCCTCTTCAGGTCTTTCTTCTTCATTTTGCTTGTCCTGCTTGATAATAAGAGTTGCTATTTCTTCATCCTGCAGGAAGAAAGTGATGCGGCCTTCACGTGGTTGTCCGGTTTCGTTGTCACTGACCGTCACTGCTACATTAGCGATAAAATGTTCGTTTGCTCCGGGATAATGATCGGGGCTTACGCTGATCCAGTAGTCGGACGGAATGGCGTTCCAGCGGCGGGTGGCATCCACTTTGACGGCCAGGCTACTTCTGAATCCGGTAAAGGATAACTCGTTATTATTAAGAGTTAAAGACGCCTGTGCTATCTCTTCGGAGTCTTTGCAACTCCATAAAGTAAGAGATACGCATAAGAAGATAAACAGGTTATATATGTGTTTCATACTTTCTAATTGTTTAATGTGAATCTTAGGACCTATTCATATATAAATAAGTCAGTTTTATCGGAGGTAAGTCGTCACACGATAGATGCCCGGACTCCAGATAGCCTGATACGACGAGGGCGAATAAACAAAAATCTCATCCGTATGGTCAGCATTGTAATCGTTAACCTTTTCCGATGTCAGAGTACGGCGTCCTTTGGCTATCAGTACGGCATTGTGGTAAGTCTCATCACCGTTAAGCAAACGGGTTGCTTTCCATTTGCCGTCGGTGTAACCACCTTCCCATACCTGTTTGATATAGCCAATCTTTTTGGGATTGGTAGAAGCAAAGTGCACTTTGAAGTTGATTCCGGCAACTATGAATTCATTCTTTTCATTTTGGATAATCATTCCATAGGCATCTTCGGCATCATAAGTGATACGTAGCTGATAATCTCCCATAGTGACTGTGCGTTCCGATTCATCTGCTGTCTTCATCACACCAATGATACGGTTACTGCCCTGATGTTTGGTGATGAATGGCATTAACTCATCCAATACCTTGTAGGATTGTGCGAAAGTGAAATTGCCTACCCCGTCTTCAATCCCGAAAGGTGAATAGCAAAGTGCACCATGTTCTCCGAACACCCAGAAAGCATTCGCCGGTTTCATGACCGATTCAGGAATCAACAGGGGATTGTCGGCCCGATGATAGTCTGCTACGATATTTTTGAAATCGGAAAGGTAGATATCCGGTGCCAGTACATCGACATGGGGAGCGGCGGCTTTCCATATATCCATTACACGGGATACCGGTCCGCCATTGGGGTAAACTCCCGGCATATCTTCGGCTTTCTGCACCAGCCAGCAGTTGCAAAAAACAGGTAGTGGATAAATCTCCTTTGCACTTGCAGCTACATAATCAATATAAGTCGCATATTGCCAAGTGGTATAGAAACTCTTGCTCCAAGCATTATCTCCAAAAACATCTTTCCAGGAACCTGAAGTTCTAGCTCCGTTTTCTTCCCAAACAGAAAGCAGCTCGCTACGCAGGTTCTTCCGGTTTTTCTTCATATACTGGATAAGTGCTTGCGGCACCTCCTGTTCGTAAACTTTGAGTGATGCTTTCGAGTAGTCCATATCCTGGAAGATACCTACTTCGTTTTCCGGTTGCAGGGCGATGACTGTTCCTGTTTCCCGGTCTACTTTCTTGATGTATTCTACCAATACTTTGAAGGCTTTTGCATCTGCTTTCATGGTGTTTTCGCAGAAAGGGGAAAGCGTTTCAATGTCTTTGCCGTCTGCATTTTTCACGCGGAAGAAACGTTTGGTATCTTCTTTCACCCATGTGGGAGCATAGCTCGATTCACCGTTTTTCCAGCTACCAAACCAAAGGATACCCAGTTTGAGGCCGTTCTTTCGTGCTCCGTTTATCAGGCTGTCTATCAGGGTGTAGTCGAATGTACCTTCTTGTGGCTCAAACTGCTCCCAGGCAATCGGGGCAAGCACCGTATTCAAATTCAGTGTCTTTAATGGCCCCCACAGGCTATTCAGATACTCTGTGGTAGAGGCGGAAGAATTATGCAATTCACCTGCCAGCATGATAAATGGTTTTCCGTTTACTATCAGTTGCCAGCTTCCGTTTTCATTTCTAATTAGTTTGGAGGGAACTTCAGCTTTAATTGAAATTCCTAGTAAAAAGGTAAAATACAGTATTGTTGTTATTAGTTTCTTCATTGTTGTTATCTTAAAGTTACAGGAATAGAATAAGATTGATTTGCACCGTCAGTTACTGTCAATGTATATTTCTTTCCGCGAAGGATGGAGTTATCAAAGAATGAAACGACATTGGTACCTGCTGTCAGCTCGATGTCAGTGTGATAAATCTTTTCATTTTGAGCGTTGGTCAAAACCAGTTGTCCGTTTCCGGAGGCTTTCGTGTAGAAGTCTATTTCATACTTCTCACGGTCGGGATGGCGCATCATGTCATAGACACCCGTTGCAGTGTTGACCATTGCCAGATAAAAGCCCGGAGTATAATCGGGAACAGCTTTCATGCCGGCAAGTTGAAGCCCTTTCTGTACGTATTCGTTTTTCATCAGTAGTTTCCAGATAAGTCCCGAACGATAGTTTTCCATCATGATTGCCATTGGAGCGTGTTCCATTGCCAGATAATCCGTGCCGACCGATTTATCCGCAGGACAATAAGAAATACTAAAACCGTAGTTGCCGTTGAGTTTAGGATAATTCTTCGACAAGTTCATCAGTACTTGGGCAGAGTAGAACGGAGTGAACGGGAATGCGCTGATAGCTGCAGTCGGTGCGATGATGCCATCATCACTTTGCGGGTCGCGTGAAAGATATTCGGGGTGTTCACCACAACCACCGCAGGCGGTCAGTCCCCAGTCGGAAACAGAGTACTTGTGCGCTGCCGGAGCTTCATATACGCAGTAGTGACGGTTTATCAGGGTATGACTTAGGTTTTGTGTCCAGTAATAGGCATATTCATCTTCCATCAATCTCGGGTCCAGGCCGAGGAAAGAATACTGGGACAGGAATAACGGTCCACCGTATTCACTGCCTAACGGAAGCGGATAACCATAAGTTTTTCTGTTTGGGGAAGCGAAGTTATATCCTTGCCAGCAGTTCTTATAGATGTCCGTCGGGACTTTGTGGTTGTCCGGTGCTGCCATTGCCAGGATATATACGAGTAATGTTTCGTTCCATCCTACCAGAGGAAGTTCGTAGCGGTTTTCATCCTGATGCCATATCCAGTACAGTTTGCCATCCTTTATGAAATGATTCCATTCGATAGATTCCCAAAATTCCTGTGTTGTCCGGCGGATTTCTTTTTCTGCTTCGCTGTCTCTGGTGAAGTATTCGCAGGCAGTCAGCAGACCGCCCATCATGAAGGCCGTCTCTACAATTTCTCCGGCTTCTTTCTGGTCGCCGAACGGGGTTATTTTTCCATCGGGTTTGTACCAGTGTGCCCAGGTCCCTTTGAAACGGTCGGCTTTTTTCAGGAAGCGTACTATCTTGAGAATTTGATTTGTTGCGTCCTCACGACTGATCCAGCCGCGTTCCGTACCTATAATGAGGTTCATAACTCCCATTCCACTGGCTCCGGTGGTCAGGGTTGTTTTATCCGTAGAACTGTTGCAGGCCATTCCGGTAGCTTGATTGGCTCCTTTGACGAAGTAGTTGACTACTTTTTGTTGTTGCTCGTTCATCAGTGATTTCATCGCCAATGGTGAGTAGGTATTATCGTTGATGGTAGTCGTATCTCCTATGGTAGATTCGTCTTCCACACAGTTGCACAGCATCAGAGCTGAAAACAGGGCGGCTGCTATATTTAATATCATCTTTGACATATTTATTTTTATTTGTTGATTCGGTTAATAGTTTGGATTCTGTTTCAGTTTGCCATTAGACTTATCTATCTCGGTTTGCGGGAGAGGATATAGTTCATGCTTGCCGACAACAAAATTGGCAATCTTATCCTTGGCGATTCCCCAGCGTACGAGGTCGAAATAGCGTTCAAACTCCAATGCCAGTTCAATGCGACGTTCGTGGCGTATCTTTTCACGCAATTCGTCTTTGTCGCTGGTGGTTATTTTAGGCAGTACCGACAGGCCGTTGCGTGCCCGTGCCCTTACCATCTCCAGTTTGTCTTTGGCCTCATCGAGATCATTTGTTTCACAGGCGGCTTCAGCGTGCATCAGCAGGACGTCTGCATAGCGGATGATACGCGGATTACACCAGTAACCATAACACCAGTCGGCACGTCCGTAAAGTGAACGTTCACTTTTGGGGCAATAGGTTTTCTTGTTGAAATATTTGTAGTCGCTTGCTACGATTACGTCACCGTCTATACTCTGACCGTTTTCCAGTATGGTGGCATCGAAACGCGGGTCGTTAGCTTCATAGTCGTCCATCAGGTCATCGCTGGGAGCATTGTGTCCCCAACCTAAATTCGGGAAGCCACGGACACCATTCATCATACACCATTGATTGCCATCTCCTATGATAGAGACATTCTGGTCCGGTTTGAAGTCAGCGTTAATCTCCCAGATTGATTCGGGGCCGAATTCATTCTTTTCCCAGAACATTTCGGCATAAGGAGTGGTGAGGTCATTGTCTTTAGAGTCGATAATCTGATGAGTGTAGACTAAACAGTTGGCATAGTCTTTCTCGTACAGGTAGGTCTTGGCAATGATAGCGCGGGCGGCATTTTGAGTAGCTCGTCCGGTATTACCCGAACTGATCTGTTCCTGACGGGTAGGCAGGTGGTTGATTGCCTGTATTAATTCAGGTAAGTACTTGTTGCGGATGGCTGTTGCACTTAGCTGGTCGGCCATTTCTTCTTCTTTTCCCATCACTCTGTCCACGTAAGGTACTGCACCGAATGCTTGTGTCAGGCGGAAGTATGCTGTGGCACGGATAAAATACGCTTCGGCTTTCAGTTGTTCGGTATCGGTTGTTTTTCCGCTGTTGGTTTCTATCTCTTCTATTATTTTCAGTGCTTCGTTGGCTTTAGTGATGGCGTTGAACTGAAGGCTGTAATATGAAGAGAACATACCATTGGCTGCGGTGAAAGACATGGTAGGGAATTGATTGAAGTCTACTCCGCCATCGCCGGAAGGTCCTCCGGGATGGCTGTTGTCAGCTGCGTGGCAGTGCATAGCTGTGACAGGCCAGCTCTGCTGGGCGAATGTGTTGTAGCCGTCCATCAAGGTGGCAAGGGCGAGAAGTTCCTGGCCGGTACTCATATCATAATTACCGCTATGGTAGGTGCCTTTGGGGGCAGTGTCCAGGAAACTGTCACTACAGGACGTGCAGGCAAATAATGCTGCTATTATATATGTAATTCGTTTCATGATTTGTTGTTATTAGTTTAGAAGTTGATTGATAGTCCTACTGTGTATATGGATGGTAGCGGGTAGGTGTCTCCTTGGTCCATACCACCTTGCAAGGCATTTCCTCCGATTTCCGGTGTGAATCCTGAAGTATGTTTGAAAGTTAGCAGATTTTGTCCGCTTACGTAAACACGTAATCCGGAAATACCCAGTTTGCTCACGGCCGTTTGTGGCAGAGTATAGCCTAACTGTATATTGCGCAGGCGAATATATGAACCGTCTTCCAACAGGTTGGTTGATGACAGATAGTTGTGTCCGCGTGATTTATCCAGAATGGGCTCTTTATTGGAAGTGCCCGGTCCATGCCATCTTTGAAGACTTTTTTCATAGAAATTAGTGGTAGTCCATGCTACGGTTTTCTTCAGGTCAAGAATTTTGTTTCCACTTACGCCATTGAAGTCGATATTCAAATCAAAGTTCTTGTAGCCGAATGTGAAGTTAAATCCGTAAGTGAATGTAGGCATCGGGCTTCCGAGGAAAGTACGGTCGGCATCTGTAATTTTGTTGTCACCGTTCAGGTCTTTGTAGCGGATGTCTCCCGGTTTCGCATTCCATGTCATAGGATAATAGTTGTCGGCTTCTTCTTGTGTCTGAAAAATTCCATCCTGTACATAGCCATAGTAGGAACCAATAGGATGTCCTACCGATGTACGATGATAATCGCCGGAGATAATGTCGGCATTATTGTCGCCCAGTTCCGTTACTTTATTTTTCAATGTACCACCGTTAACACCTATACCATAGGTAAAATCACCTATTTTATCCTGCCAGGAAAGAGTGAACTCAAAACCTTTGTTGTTGATGGAGCCTGCATTGGTGATGGCATACCCTGCACCGATGGAAGAAGATACGGATACATTGGCTAAAAGGTCGTTGGTTGTTTTGCTATAATAGCCGAGTTCTACTCCCAGACGGTTGTTGAATAGTTGGGCGGAAAGCCCGATGTCGATACCAGTCATTACTTCCCAATGAATATCTTTATCGATATCATAGTTGAGGGTAGGAATGAATTGTGTCACTCCGTTAATGATAACTTGTTTACCTTTTGGGTTAATGGTAGGATAATACAGGTAATTCCCGATCTTGTCATTCCCCAGTTTACCCCAGCTTACTCTTAATTTGGCAAAGTCCACTACTTTTTTCAGTGGTTTCATAAAAGCCTCTTCACTGATAACCCAGCCTAGACCGACTGACGGGAAATATCCCCAACGGTGTGAGGGAGAGAACTTGGAAGAACCGTCAGCACGAAAGGTTGCTGTTAGTAGATAGCGGTTTTTGAATGCATAATTTACACGTGCAAGATAGGATATAAAGGCCTCTTCGTTCCACCAGTCACCTGCGGAGACGCGCTTTACAGAGCCCATGCTAAGCATCCACAGGTCTTCGGGAACTACTTTCATACCATTGGCCAAACTATCTACTTTTGCATTGAATCCTTCACTGGTGGCTTTGCGGGCGGTATATCCCACTGTTGCGTCGATGCGGTGGTCGCTTATCATTTTCTTATAACCTAAAAGGAAATCTGCCTGGAAAGTACGCCCTTCGTCGCTCTTGCGATAGAAAGCTGTAATATCGTTTTTGTGGGAGGAGTGGCTGGTAGAGTTGTTCACGTCATAGCGCGGTGTGTATTGTTCACCACGATAAAGTCCGAGATCCATATAACCGGTAGCCTTGAAGGTAAAGTCTTTCAGGAAATTCCATTCACCGTAGATATTACCGATAATACGGTAGTCACGGTATTTCTCCGTATTTTTATAAAGCTCCATTTGTGCCACAGGATTGCCTACGTTGGACTGTATATCAGCCGATGGATGGAAAACTGAACCGGGATTCTCCGGATCGTAATCTTCTTCCGGGGCATAAGGTACATAAGTAGGGAGCGCCATTACCGCATTTTGAATTTTGGCGGATGCCGGTTTGCTGTCCATACGGGAGAGGTTGATGTTTCCCCCGGCTTTCAGATTCTTGGTAATATCGTAATCTTGTGAGAAACGTATATTGAAACGTTGGTAAGTGTTGTATTTCAATACTCCATCCTGTTTATAATATCCCACAGATAATAAAGATTTACTGTTTTTCCCGGATTTGGATACGGTCAGGTTGTGATTGGTAACAACAGCTCTTTCTCTAAGCACTTTGCTTTGCCAATCCGTTCCTGTACCCAGCATTTCAGGAACCCATGAAGCAGCATTCGGGTCCTGGTTCTGTAGCATTTCATTATAGAGCATGGTGAATTCCGACGCATTAGTCAGACTTACACGGTCGCGTTTCCATACTGTCTGTGCACCGAAATAGCCGTCATAGCTGACAGATGTTTTTTCTCCTTCGGCACGTTTGGTTGTAATGATAATCACACCGTTAGCTCCTTGTACACCGAAGATGGCAAGGGATGAAGGATCTTTCAGAATTTCCATACTGGCAATGTCGCTGTTGCTCAAGAACTTAATGTCTGACATCAACATCCCATCCACTACATATAAAGGATTACTGCTGGCATTCAGAGTACCAATACCACGAATCTTGATATCCGGCTCTGCTCCTGCCGATCCGGAATTGGTCACCATAAGTCCCGGTACTTTTCCTTGCAGTGAGGACATTACATTATTAGTAGGCGCATTTTTGATATCCTCACCGGATATAGAGACGATGGCACCTGTCAAGTCTCTTTTGCGGGCAGTTCCATATCCGGTTACCACCACTTGATCTAACTGGTAATTGTCATTTTTCAGGTAAACCTTGATTTCCGTAGAACGTTCTTTGTTGGTGATCGGGATAATTTCGGTTTTCATTCCGATAAAGCTAACGGCAAGTTTATCTCCGACTTTCACGCCTTTCAGAGAAAAGCCTCCGCTCATGTCCGTCTGGGCTCCGTTGGTAGTGCCTTGAATCACAACTGCGGCCCCCATTAGTCCCATGCCGGTCTCTTCTTCAAAGACTGTACCGCGGATGGTAAAATCTTGTGCCTGCGCCATACAGGTACAAGATAAAAGGAATAGATACAATACTACATGTTTTATCATTCTCTTAAGATTTTAAAGTTAATGAATCTGCTATCGCCAACAAAAATAGATGCAGAGAATGGGACTTCCTAAAATTCCTCCCCTACAAAGCTTTCAATACTTTTATCTGATACCTGATAGCAGCACATCAAATATACATCATATTTCAAATTTGGAATATAGATGTTTGTATATTAACAATTTACATTATATGTAAATTTACAAATGCGTTATATGCTTTTTAGCGGTAACGAGAATTTAATAGCTTCTTTATGAATGTTTCTCTACAGTATCAGTTGTTTTGTTTATAGCATATTTTCATTTATTCATATGGTAGCATTCGTAGTTTCTTCTGCATAGATTAATAACTTCTCCCCATCAGTTAATCAATTCTTCTATATGTATTCGTTGAATGCACTTGAGCAGCTGTCTTGTTACATAAGTGCAACAAGGCGGCTGCTCAAGTCTGTTCGGGAGAATGCACAAGTGCAAACAAAGATATAAATATGGGGAGCAATATGCCAGTAAATAACATATTGCAAAAAATGCAGTTTTCTCATGGAAAAAAGCAAAAACAACCTATTGTTTTCTGTGAACTTTTCTTAAAATAAGGGCCTTTTTAGGGTTAAGTAATTGATTATTAGCTCTGTGACATTTTTGTTTTTCCCCCCTATAATACTTAAAATAAGAGCAAAAATGTGGCGGATGGTTCTTTATTTCACATCATCCCATGTATCTGTTCTGAATGGGAAAGCACTCAATCCGAAAGTATTCCGTAAGGTAATATTGCCTACATAATTACGGAAGGCATATCGTACGGCTACCGGTTGAGGGACCTGTTCGCTTTGTACTTCTACCTTGTTGCTACGTCCTACAACCTTAGCTTTTGCCGGATAGAATTTTTTGTCAGCTCCTGCTATTTCGAATCCTTCCAATTGTTCGAACGTGGGGAATAGTCCGGCACGGGCATTGTCGAATGCTACTATTGCTTTGCCGTCAGTGTATTCCACGTTAGTCATCATAGGTCCGGTGGATGGCAGTTTGCGTACTCCGTAAGTTTGAGTTAATGCAAGAGTAGCAAGGCGGAGACCCACCGGTTCTTTTTGGGAAGGGTGGATGCAGAACTCGTTGCCGATATCTGTGGTAGGAACAATACCGGAATTCGGGATTGTTTTCAATGCGTTCACTTGAGCTTCGCGCAGTAAGGCAGCTTCTATATCACGACTGTTCTTATATTTATAAGGAGCAATCTGAACGTAATAGAAGGGCATATCCGGTGCTTCCCATACATTACGCCAAAGCTGTACCATAGCTGTCATCATCGGAGCATAGAACTGATAGTTGGATATGTTCGATTCTCCTTGATACCAAAGGAATCCACGTGCAGTGAAACTCTTAACAGGCCATAACATCAAGTTGTATAAACATTCCAAGCGTTGGCGTACATCCCGTTTCGGACTTTTGGCAGCTTCTATATTCATGCCTTCGATGGTACTTAATGTTTGTTCGTCCATCCATGCTTCGATTGCCGAACCTCCCCAACTGTTGATAACCAATCCTACCGGAAGATTGAGACTTTGGGTTAACTGTTTGGCAAAGAAATAGCCTGTGGCACTGCAATCAATAGTTGTTTCCGGTGAAGATACTTCCCATTTTTTTCCTTCGAAATCTGTCCGCTTTTGAATGTCTTTGATTCTTGGTACGGTGATAAAGCGGATACGATCACGATAGTTGCCTGCATTCAGAATCGTTTCGAGCGAGTTGTCAACAGGTTGTGCTGAATTTCCCATCATGCGCATTTCCATATTCGACTGGCCGGAGCAGATCCACACTTCTCCAATCAGTATATCCGAAAGAGTGACTGGAGTTCCATCATTGATTGTTATGGAATAAGGAGTATATCCTCCGGCAGGAGTGTCTACTTTTACCAGCCAGTTTCCGTCTTTATCGGTAGATGTCCGATAAGTCCGGTTATTCCATGAAGTGGTGATAGTTACCTTTTTACCGTCTGCCCGACCCCATAGTTTTACGGAACTATTTTGTTGGAGTACCATGTGGTCTCCCATCATTGCAGGAAGTTTAACTTTACCTTGTGCAAAAGGGAGAAATAACAGTAGTAAGGCGGGAATTAAAAGCTGTCTTTTCATGTTGTTATTTATTAGATAAGATTATTACTCTACAATATCTTTCGCTCTGTCCAATGCTACATTGATATTCGGACAGATATTTTCCTCTCCCAATAGTTCATAGAACCCGGATTTCTCTAATACTTTATGAACTTTCTCGTTGACTCCGGAAAGGATAACGGTAATCTTCTCCTTCTGCGACATTTCACAAAGAGTGGTCAGGTTATGGATACCCGTAGAGTCGATAAACGGAACTTTACGCATACGGATGATACGTACTTTCGGACGGTCACCCAATTGTGCCATTGTCTCTTCGAACTTCGTGGCGATGCCAAAGAAATAAGGACCGTTGATTTCATATACTTCCACTCCTTTGGGGATTATCAGATTCTCTTCGTGTACGGCGATATCGAGTTCCGAGTTCGGATCAATCTCGTCCGTGATAACAGAAATCTCGGTAGTCTCCATAACACGCTTCATAAAGAGTACACAAGCGATGATAAGTCCGATTTCGATGGCAACTGTCAAGTCGAAGATAACAGTGAGGAAGAATGTGATCAGAAGTACCGTTACATCCGATTTTGGATTTTTCAGTAAAGCCTTGAATACGCGCCATCCGCTCATATTATAGGAAACGATGACCAATACTCCGGCAAGGCATGCCATCGGGATATATTGCGCAAGCGGCATTAGGAAGAGAAGAATCAGCAGCAGGACGACTGCATGGATGATTCCGGCTATCGGTGTCTTACCTTCGTTGTTGATATTTGTCATAGTACGGGCAATGGCTCCGGTAGCGGGGATACCGCCAAACAAAGGAGCTATGATATTCGCTGCACCTTGTGCAATCAGTTCTGTGTTGGAATCGTGGCGGTCGCCTATCACACCATCGGCAACGGTGGCGGACAACAGTGATTCGATAGCTCCCAACACGGCAATCGTGATGGCAACCGGGAATAAGTTTTTAATGGCTTCCCAATTCAATGTGGGTACAACGGCATCGGGTAGCTCGGAATTGATTGTAAAGCGGTCGCCAATGGTTGGGATGCAGTCAATTCCGCCGTACATCTTCATCAAGTAAACGGCAACTGTCACCACGATGATAGCAATCAGTGAGCCGGGAATTTTCTTGGAAAACTTGGGTGAGATGGCGATGATGATGATACTGATAATGCTTACGATGGTATTCCACCAGTTCACCGTGTCGAAATGGCGGAAATAAATCAACCATTTTCCAATAAAGTCACCCGGAACTTTCTCGTCTCCAAACGACAGGCCGAAGATATCGGCTATCTGTGTGGTGAAGATGGTCACAGCGATACCACTGGTGAAACCTACGATAATCGGGTAAGGAATGAACTTGATAACGGCTCCCAGCTTGAATACTCCTAATAATATAAGGAGAACGCCCGCCATGAGCGTTGCTACAATCAGTCCGGCCTCTCCATATTGTTGGATGATTCCGTAGATGATGACGATAAAAGCACCTGTCGGTCCGCCGATCTGGACTTTGCTTCCGCCCAGCAATGAGACGATAAATCCGGCAATAATAGCGGTAATGATACCCTTTTCGGGTGATACGCCCGAAGCAATACCAAAGGCAATGGCTAACGGCAACGCAACGATACCAACGATGATACCTGCCATCAAGTCTGCCATGAATGTTTCTTTTGAATAATTTTTTAGGCAAGAAACCAATTTAGGTTTGAATTCAAATAGTTTCATTTTCTATGAGTTGTTACGTGATCGTTTGTCTTTTGTAAAGTAGAGGTTGCAAAATTATATAAAATAATCGAAAGAAGTATGTTTCTCGACATACTATTTGATTTCTGATAGGTTTTATCAATGAGGGCATAGATTTTATTAATGAGAAAAGTAGGGCGTTTTATGAACAAATAGCTTATATTTGCGTTATAAATAATACGACAAGTTACGTGTGGTAATCAACCAATTTAAAATATAATAAGAATTATGGCTAAGAGTATTAAAGGAACTCAGACAGAGAAGAATCTGCTGACTTCATTCGCTGGAGAATCACAGGCAAGAATGCGTTACACTTATTTTGCAAGTGTGGCTAAAAAAGAAGGTTACGAACAGATTTCGGCTATTTTTACTGAAACGGCCGATCAGGAAAAGGAACATGCGAAACGTATGTTTAAGTTCCTGGAAGGTGGTATGGTAGAAATCACTGCCAGCTATCCGGCAGGTGTAATCGGTACTACACTCGAAAATCTTCGCGCTGCCGCTGCCGGTGAACACGAAGAATGGTCGCTGGACTATCCTCATTTCGCAGATGTGGCAGAACAGGAAGGTTTCCCGATGATTGCCGCTATGTATCGTAATATTTCTATTGCTGAGAAAGGTCACGAAGAAAGATATCTTGCTTTCGTGAACAATATCGAGAATATGACTGTATTCGCTAAAGAAGGTGAAGTAGTATGGCAATGCCGTAACTGCGGTTATATCACTGTAGGTAAGGAAGCTCCGGAAGTTTGCCCGGCTTGTTTGCACCCGCAGGCTTACTTCGAAGTGAAGAAGGAAAACTATTAAAAGAGGATTTCTGATTAGAAGATAGTTGGTTCCACGTCGGGAAGCTTTTCGTTTCCGGACGTGGAACTTTTTGTTCCGGTCTATCGGTGTTTTATTGACGACCGTCAGTTGGAACCTGTTATTGAGAATTATTTCAAGGAGTATCTCGGACAATTTCCTGCTCAGGTATTTGATAAGATCAATGAGAATTTCGTCCGTTGTTCTTGCTATGAGGTGATGAGTCGATATCTAAACAATTGCTATACCTTTGCTTTGGAACAAAATTTGCCCAATGGGCGTGCAGACCTTGTGTTGACCGGTATTCCAGGTTCTACTTTCCATAATGATTGCCGTGTCGTTGAGTTCAAATATTTCAAGGCTAAAGATGCAAGTATGGTTGAAAGCTTGAATGCTCCACGCATGGAAGATGTGAAGCAGGTGAACAGTTATGCTGCTGATATTAATCACCAATTTCCCAACTACAGGATACGTACGTATGTCGTTTATCTGGCAGCAGGAAAGGTGTGTAAGATATGGGAAACCTAAGAGTCTTGACGTAGGGTATTGATAAGCTACGTTTGAAAATCTCTCTATAAGAGACAGGAAGAAATTATTAATCCCTTTGTCTCGTATCAAATCAACGGAACAAAGGGATTAATAATAAATTAGGGAAAGCTGCTTTATTGTGCAGCCCTAGTTTTATTCTACTTTGCTAAAGTGAATACGAAGAGGGGCCCATGTCATATCTTCCATCATGCTATAAATCATGGCTCCAAAATCTTCTCCTTGCGGTTCATAATCATCCAATGTGCATTCCAATACTTCTTTGCTATCCACTGTGATTAGTCGGAAACCGACAAGAGCCGGGCGGATGTCTTTGTGGGTAGTAGAGAAATTGACGTTTACATCAGGTATTTCCAGTATGGATACTTTTACGTTTGCACCGTTATTCTCTTGGAACATCTTATTTCCTTCTTCTTTGAAAGTGATTTTACGGGGAGATGTCCCGAAATAATTTTTCAGGTCTCCGGATAGATCGGGAGTGAATGTATATTCTAAGTAAGAGTCACCTTCAAATGTTATTCGGTCTGAAGGTGTCCCTTTGGGTGCTTTGCTGATATCTTCTCCATACATCTCGAATAAATCAAGATTTGTTATTTTATCAAATGCCCAAGTTCCGGTAAATATATCCGGTCCGCTTATAGTGACAGTAAGTGTGCCGTTACTACCTATAGCATACCCGTCTTTATTAGCTAAACGGAGGATAAGTTTATCTTTCCCTTCTTCTTTCTTCAGGTATTTGATAGAGAAACTTCCTGTATTCTTGTTGATAGGAACAACAACTTGGGCTCCATTTACGAATTCATAGTGTACCCCTTCTATTGCGGTAGAACTTTCATCTACTTCAATATCGAAGGTTGTCGCTACTTTTACCTTATATGCTCCTCCTTTCATATTAGTCAGTTTGATAGAGAAGTCAGCACTGAATCCAATTTTTCCTGTACTGTTCTCAAAGGACATTATGATTCCATTATTATTTAATAAGTTTACAGAAGCATAATTCATCAATCCTAACGAGAAACCTTCCGGAGCTTTTTGTAGATTAACATATAATTCTTTATTTTCATCACCGATATTTTCTTCAATACGGGTTAATGTAAAAGTAGCTTCTGTCTCACCTGCTTTCAGTAGGATGGATGATTCCGATGCAGTGAAATCTACACCTTCAACAGCCGTTCCGGCAAACAGAATAGGAATAGAGACATCCGTAGGAGGAGCTTGGTCAGCCTTTATTTTCAATTCTATACTCCCTTTGGCCAATGTATAGAATGGCTGGTCGATATAGATTTGAGGCAGGCGCTGGTTATCATCAGATGAACAGGAAGCAAGAATAAATGTCATGCTCATCAATATATATAGATAATGCCCTAATTTCTTCATAACATTTCTTGGTTTTTTGTGGTTATTGCTATTGATTTATACTGCTTTCATATTCTGCTTTTATCGCATTATATTCCGCTACTTCTTCAGTAGTCAACACAGTAGGATTGGGTAATTTATAGGTTTTATTTATGAAATTAGTATCTGATTGCGGTGGCAATTCATCTATATCTTCGCAAGCTGCGTAAATTGCTCCGGATAATGCGAGGGAGATCATAAATATCCCGCTATATATTTTCTTTTTCATATTTAAATCCTCCATTTTATTTATTTTGTATCTCTTTATATCCAGGATTTTGTATCAATCCGTTCTCTAAATCCAAATCGTGCAAAGGAATTGGAAAAGTATACATATATTTCTCTGTCACATACTTTAGGCCATTGAGTGCTGTCCAATATTCCGGTGAGCCATTCCGTTTTTGCTCAAAGAAACGGTCTCCTTCCAGAAATAACTCTTTTCTGCGTTCTTGCAGAATGAATCCCATTAGTGGGGTTAGAGCATTACCCTCTACATCTGTTTTTATGACTTCTTTGTCTAAGAGAGCTGGTAGTTTGTCAACTGTCAGGTCGGTATAATTATTGATGCGATGCGCCCGCAGTTCGTTGATGGATTTCAGGGCTTTGTCTTCTTGCTTCATGTGATAATAACATTCCGCTTCCATCAGCTTGAATTCGGCTGCTCTCATACCACAAAAGAAAATCTTTTTTGCTTGCCGTTCGGTATTTACCCAAAGTGCATAGCGGATATCGCTTGTTTTTTCTTCTTCGGAGAAAGTACTTAAAAAACGCAGGCTGACGGGGCGATATTTAAGGGTGGTATTTACTCCGGACAGATCGTCGCTGCCGGTGGCTGTGACAGCAAGATATGATTTTAGAAGCTGGTTGCCCGTCAATTCGTATGCGTTAGTCATCATAGCTTTGTATGCCTCACCTTCCAATAAGGGATATTTATTCAATAAGTCTTGGGCTATCGGAAGTGCTTTGCTCCATTGCCGTGTCCAGAAATACATACGAGCCTGATATCCTTTTACGACATCTTCCGTGAAGCGGTAGATCTTATCATTGATATGATAGCTGGCAGCCTTTTGCAGATCGGATTCTATCTGATTGATAGTGGCTTGCATGGTACTGCGGAGTGGCTTTTCTTCCATATCAAATGTTGTCACAAGTGGAAGCCCGAGCTGTGTGTCAAATTCTCCCGTACGGGGTACTTCGCAGAATATCCGTAATAATTGATAATATGCCGCACCTCTTATGGCGTAGGCTGTCCCCCGAATTTTATTAGCTTCTTCCGTATCGTTTTCTTCCATTTCATTCAATACGATATTACAGTCGCGAATAAATTCATAAAGAGATTGGTAGTAATTGGTGTATTGATTTTGGCGGATAATATCACCTACGTATGTTGCTAAAGCACGTGCGCCCGATCCGGTTAGACAAGTTTCAAAATTATCACCGCATACGGCATCCCATGTCATCCATTGATTGGCATTACCTACCAAATAGCTGTCTGAACCGGCGTCAATACTGTTAAGGCGTGTGTGAATAAGTGCTGAGAACTCTTCTGCCGTCTTAGGGATGGTACGTCCGTAAGGCTTTATATCTAAATAGTTGCTACACGATACGCATAATAATGCTAGTATCGCAATACTTATTATATTTCTTTTCTTCATAGTGCTCTGTTCTTAAAATCCGATAGAAACTCCCATAGAGAAGGTACGTGGAGTAGGATAAACTGCTCCTGGGGTTTCGGGGTCAATACCGGAATAGTTGGTTATTATAAATAAGTTGCTAACACTGAATGACAATGCCAATGAACTGATACGTGCTCTTTTAAGCCATTCGTTTTCAAAGTTATAGCTTAATAATAATGATCCGAGTTTGAAATAAGATACTTTCTCCAACATCGAGGCACGAGTGATCTGGCTACTGATTGTCATGTAATTATCCAGTCCGAGATATTCTCCATACGCATCAATGATACGTGGGTATCCATTGGTTATCGGGTTGTCTTTTGTCCAACGATTCACACGGTCTTTTGTTACGTTCAGGAAATTGGTATACAGGTCATTTTCTTGTGTAGGAATACTTTCAACGGGTGAGGATGATTCATTCAGCATAGTGTAGGATACCGGACAAGTGATATTGTTCAGTATTTTTCCTCCTAAAGAATAAGAACCTCCTAAACTCAGGTTTATTTTCTTGTATGATAAAGAGATGGAATATCCTCCGTTGGTAGGTGCGTTACTGGTTCCCAAATAGAAAGCATAGTTTTTAGCTTCACCACGGTCTGCTTCCGTAGACATTGTAACGTCCGGACGGGTGGCATAAGCATAAATTCCTAATTTCTCATCAATGCCTATTACTTTTCCACTGACAATAGAACTTAATGGGTAGCCTACGTAGTTAGAATTGAAAATGCTTCCATTAGGCGAGGAATATTTTAGCAACTTATTACGGTTGTAAGCAATATTGGCAGTTAATGAAAGATTCCAATCTTTAGTTTTCAATACATTTGCGCTTATTGTCACTTCCGCTCCTTGATTCAGCAGCTCTGAGGTGTTATAACTTTGAGATGAAAATCCTGTAGTGTAAACCACCGGTACATTGGTCACGGCATCTCGTGTACGTCTGTCATAAAGTTCACCTTGCAGGCGCAGACGGTCATTCAGAAAACCTATATCCATAGAGATTTTCATATCGCGTGTTTTTTCCCAGCGTAATTTGGCGTTCGGGGCATTCCGTAATGTTCCCATGCGGTAATAATCATTGTCGGCTTTGCGGAATGAGTTTTCATAATCCATTACCAATTGTGGATAAACAGACTTATTAATGTTTCCTGTATATCCGAATGCAGCTCGTAAAGATAAAGTGCTGATAATAGGTTTTAAAGGTTTCATGAACTCTTCCTGATCAACATTCCAAGATAGACCGACAGAGCCGGTAGGGTTGAATTGTTCATTACTACCGAAATTATTCGAGCCATCGGTACGTCCTGTCAAACTGAGAATATAACGTTGCTTGAATACATAGTCTAATGAAAGGTAAAAAGAAGCGAAGGCGTCTTCTACAATACTTTGACCGGATAGCTGATCAACGATGGCTGCATACGAAATCAGGTTGTTATAGCCTATATCCATACTTTCCGGATATATAGGGATAGAAGAATTACCGGATATGGGATCATATCCATATCGTTTTTCGTAGATGCTTTTGGAATATTGTCCTCGTATCTCCGAGCCTAACAATGCGCTTATATAATGGTCGCGACCGAAGGTGTTGAAATAATGGAGCTGGCCGCGTAAATTGTAATTGGTGTTATAAGCATTGGTCTGAGTAATGGAACCGTATGTACGTTTAGATATACTACTTGCACTACCTTCAAATGGGCGGTCCTGCCAAGCGGCGTATGTGTTTTTGCCATTGATATTATCGGAGGCATTTGTTACATATCCGTAAGAGGCCAATCCTTCGAAACTTAAATTGTCTAAGATGTTAACACTTAGATTAGCGATTAATGATGCGGACATATTCTTGGTCTCGTTGGATGTTTCATTGATTTCCCGGAAAATATTGTATCCACCATCCGGTAATAATTTGTCATAAGCACCATTAGCATGAGTTATACTGTAATATGTATTGTCTGCTGCATATGATCCGTCTTCGTTGTATATTCTTTCGTATGGATTGGCAAAATAGGCATACTTGAAAGGGTCAACATTCAGTGATGGTGAAGTGGATTCCTGTATAGCCATATCAGCAGAGATACCTAGTTTCACCCGTTTGTTGGGCTTCATATCAAGTTTGGCACTTACATTGTAGCGTTCGTAATCGGTCTTTTTTACTAGTCCATTGTTTTTCGAATATCCTAAGGAAACGTAATAAGAGTTTTTTTCCGATCCTCCGGAGAGAGAAAGATAATGGCTGTTTGAAACTGAATTTTGAAATAATTCGTCAAACCAATCAGTTGTTTGTTCGCCAAGACGGGCTATTTCCGCATTTTGCTGTTCTAAAGTCATATTGGCGTATTTCCCGTACCCGGATCGAATCATGCCGACCGCGCCAATAACCGGATAGTGAGTACCATCGGCAAAACCTTTGGCAGAGAATTCATTCCACAGCTCTTGCTCCCAGGCCAGTTTCTCACTGGAGTTCATTAGATTAGCGTTGCCCGGAGGTCTTGTGACGATAGAAACATTGGCTGAATAATTAATACTCATTTTCCCTTCTTTTCCTCGTTTGGTTGTTACCACAATAACACCTCCTGCTGCACGAGAGCCATAAATGGCTGTTGCTGAAGCATCCTTCAATACTGTGATAGATTCAATGTCGTTTGGGTTAATTCCGGAGATACCATTTGCAAAGATTTCATTGAAATCACCTGCACGGATTTGGCTGCTTGATATGCTTGGAATATCTTTTTGCAAAGGTACCCCGTCTACCACCCACAATGGTTCTGCATTACCTGTAATTGTGTTTGTACCACGAATACGTATTTTGGCCGATTCTCCCGGGCGACCGGAAACAGCTTTCACGTCCATTCCGGCAACTTTTCCTTGCATTAACATATCCAAATTGGCTGTAGGGGCTCCTTTCAGGTCTTTGGCTGTCAGTGTTGCCAGTGAACCGGTAGTACGGCGTTTGGTCGTACGTTGGTATCCGGTGACTACTACCTGATCCAGTTCGGAGGTTTCATCTTCTAATGTGATATAGCCGGACAGTGGCTTGGTTACTCGCATGAATAGCGGTTTCATACCCACATACTTAAATTCAATCTGGGTGTTCCGGTCTACCCACAGAGAAACTTCTCCTTGGTCGTTAGCCACTACTCCCTGTGCCTTACCGGTAACTTTTACTGTTGCACCGGGCAAGGGATTCTTGTCTACGTCTACAATGGTTACTTTCACTAGAATGGTCGCATCGCCTTGCGGCTTTTGAGCGAACAGGATTGTAGCCATGCAACAGAGACAGACAAACACGAATGCTTTGAATGTTTTCTGATACTTCATAAGCTTTTTGAGTTAGGGTTAATTATGATTGATGATATCAATATGTTGCTTTACCGGTTGAATGAGATTCTCTACAAAGTAGTAGCGGATCAAATTCTGATAATAGGGACACATTACTCCATGGTCTTTTCCCGGCAGGATAAACATATCGAAACGTTTGTTGGCTTTTATCAGAGCGTCTGCCAGACGATAGGTAGATGAAGGCGGGACATTCTTATCTACATCGCCAGTGATAAGCATCAGATGGCCTTTTAAGTTCTTTGCCAGTTCCATATTAGTCGGAATCTTGGTGGAAAATACCGTTTTTCCAGTCTTTGGATCAGTCTTCTCGGTCAGTCCGTGAAATGCTTCTCCCCACCATTGGATATAGATATTGTTGTCATGGTTGCCCGAAGCAGCTACCGCTACTTTATAAAAGTCGGGATAAGTGAGGATGGCGGCTACTGTCTGGAATGCTCCTCCGGAGTGTCCGTAAATACCTACACGGTTAAGATCGATGAACGGGTATTTCTTTGCTAACTGCTCAATTACGCTTTTATCATCAGCCAACGGATAATCACGCAGATTACCGTAGCCGAAGTTATAGAAATCGTGTCCACGCAAAGGAGAACTTCCACGTGGAGCCACATTGATGACTATAAACCCAAGCTCAGCCAGTGATTGGTTACCATTATCGTCAAGTGTGAATGATTGCGGAATCTGATCATCTTGGGGACCGGGATACACATTGCTGATAATAGGATATTTTTTGTTCTTATCCAGTTGAGACGGTAGATACATGAGCCCGTAAAGATCTGTTTTCCCATCGGCCGCTTTCAACTTTAACAGTAAAGGCGGTTGCCATCCTGCTTTTCGCAACAGACTGTCGTCCATGCGATTTACCTCAAAATATTGTGTGGGACGGTCGATAGACAATACATTCATTACAGGCGCCAAGTCCATACGTGAATATGTATCGATGGCATATCGTTGGTCGTCGGACAGGGTTAATTCGTGGTTACCGTTTCCCGGAGTGAGCAGCGTTTGTTTTTTTCCGTCAAAATCGGCCTTATAATAAAAGGTATAATAAGGGTTAGTATCAGGTTCGTTACCATATCCGGCAAAAATAATATTTCTTCGTAAGGTATCTATATGTACGATACTGCCTGCTACGAGGTTATCACCATGTGTAATGCGGTTTAGTAATCGTCCGTCACTATTGTACAGATAATAGTTACCTTTTCCTGTACGTTCCGACCACCAAATGAAATATTTTCCTTTCTCTATAATGCGATAGCCCGATAGGGTCAAGTTGATGTGCGGAGCACATTCTTCCGAGATAAGCTCAGTGACTGTGCCATCTGTCACGTTGATGCGGCAAAGGTCTATTTTGTCACCCTTACGGCTTCTGCGCGTGAAAAAAAGAGCTTCGGGAGAACGGAAATAGTCTAAAGTTACTACTTGGTCAGGATATTTCCCAATCGGTAACATCTTCCCTTGTTCATGGTCGGCATCATACCAAAACATACGGTATTGACGCACTCCGGCATCACCGGGCATAGGCATCTTGAAGGTATTTGTCGTCGGACGTTGCCGTGCAAGGGAGTTGATAAGGCTGATTTCTTTTACTTCACTCATATCCTGCATTAGGCAGACATAACGGTGTCCCAGCCAGAATCCTTTGGTGTTAGATTCTATTGTGTCTTTAGAGCAACGGTAAGTATAGGACGCATCCTCTTTACCGTCTTTTGTCAGACGGTGTATGATTCCTGTACGGTTGTTACGTATATAGAGGTCATATCCGCATCCCAACATAGTGAAGAGTGAGTCAGAGCTATGGTACGATGGTTTGAGAACAGGGCGTTCCTTCTTTTTGTTTTCTGCCTTTATCTGTGTCAGTATTCCGGTGCGCATGTCATACACCATAGACTTTCCTTTCTTATCAAGATAAAAGCGGTTGAAGTCATTCTTCTTAAATCGATACCCGTAAAGCTGTATATTCCTTGCGTCGAGTGTGTCACCCGTGATTCTTGCATATTGTTGCACGAATTGCAGGTTATCCTTTATCATATTGCGTTTTTTACCATTCTTGGCATTAACCAGATAGTAAGAAACTCCATTATCTTCTTTTACATTATAGTAAAAATAAGAACTACCTTCAATCCAGTTGGGATAAGGTCTTTTACCTTTTATATATTGCTCCAGTGCATCAGAGGAAAATTTTTCAGCACGTGCCCAGTCCACATCGTTTACAGTACTGTTTACCGATGTGGATGTTCCTTGTGCTTGTATGCATAAGCAAAACAGCAGGCCTATAAAACCTATGACAGTATTTTTTCTCATCTCTTTTTATATTCGGTTGCTAATTTGACTGCTTGTAGTGCGTCAATGATTCCTCCGCTTGTACAACGATCTTTTAAATTGTCAGCCGGACGAACGCTCTTTATTAATATCTCTTTGATTTGTGTGGCCGTCAGCTTTGGGAAATGGGCACGTAACATTGCCGCTACACCACTTACTATGGGGGTGGCTATACTGGTTCCTTGTGATACCATGTATTTGTTGCCTACCGTTACCGAGGTGATTTCTTCTCCAGGAGCGAATACATCTACTTCTTTTGCTCCATAGTTGGAAAACTGACTTAGTTGCCCTTTCTTGTCAGAAGAACCGACTCTCAAGTAATTAGGGAATATTTTTCCTTGCGCATCCTTTGCTGAAGGAAAATAGGTGATGAGATCGATATTCCGTTTGTTATTGCCTGCCGCTTGGATGATAAGTACGTCTTTTTTGAGAGCATATTCAATAGCCTCATTTACCATGTCGGCATCGGGTGAGGTGTATTTTCCTAAACTCATGTTTATAACCTTAGCGCCATTATCTACTGCATAACGGATAGCGGTTGAAATGTCTTTGTCGTATTCGTCACCGTCAGGAACGGCACGTATGATCATCAACCGCGCTTGAGGCCAGACACCGGTAATGGCAGCATTATTGATTCCTTGTCCGGCAATCACTCCTGCAACGAAAGTACCATGGTCGCATCCTTCTGCTTGTAATAACGAATTTCCGTAAAAACGGTCTGAAGGATTTTTTAAGTCGTCGCCCATTAATAACCTTTTGTCAGCATCATGCTCGATACCATATAGTCTTTTCTGCATCAAGGCAAATGTGTTGCGGTGTTGCTTATGAACATCTTTCCATAATGATTTTTTTCCACTCTTGAACATATCGACAAAAAGTGTTTGGCAGGCGTTGCCCCATGCCGGATCTTCAATAGGAAGATGAGTTAATCCATTGACTGTAAGTGTGTCTATATTTATTCCGGGAATAGTAGTCAGCACAGAATCTATCAGCTGATATGCTTGGTCTTTTGCGGCCGTATAACCCACATATTTTATATAACTCATGATACCCGCCTTCTTTTTCATCTTTTCGTAGTAGGCATATTCAGTAGTATCTTGTATATCTGCCGGATCGATATTTTTATATTTGGGATATAACCGTTTGAATTCGCGGTACTCTTCAGTTCCGGCACTGGTCATGTTGAATGTCCCGTCTTTAGTTCCGAGAAAGTTCCATCCGTGCAAATCGTCCGCGTATCCGTTTTTATCATTGTCTTTTCCGTCGATTTTTTCTTTTGGATTACGCCAAAGTGCGGGTGCTAGATCGATAGAGGTCGTATCTATACCCGAATCGATGATACCCACGATGACTTGCCGGTGGGGTTTTAGCTTTTTTTCTTGTAGAAAGTGTAGGGCTTTTTCCATATTTATGCCCTGCAATGTATCATTATACACTTTGTACCAGTTTGAATACGCTGTTGTTTGTCCTTTGAGATTGTTTACGGATATCCCTATAAGGATGAGCAAAAAGATTAGTAGTTTGAATTTTCCCATGCTTTCATGTTTTTATATTTGCCATATCTGTGGCAAATAGGATGATGGCACAAAAATACAATATAATAATTAAAAGACAATAAATCCAGCCTGTAATTTAATAAAAAGAATAAATATTCGGGAATAGCTGTGAAACCCTGTATTTATAGACTTGCATGTTAGGAATGTGATATGAGATAGGTATAAAAGACTAAAAACGCGTAAAAAGAACAAGGTAATCGTTCTTTTTACGCGTTTTTTAATATTCTACTTACACTTTGTAAGTTGTGGAATGTTCCTGTTAATCTTTCTTATGCGGATAATCAATCGTGTAATGCAAGCCTCGACTCTCTTTACGTTCCATAGCCTGTTTTGTGATGAGATACCCCACATTGATCATGTTGCGCAATTCGCACAATTCGCGGGTAGCCTTGCTGCTCTTGAACAGCCGTTCGGCTTCTTCATAGAGGATGTCCAGTCGGTTCCATGCACGTATCAACCGGGTATTACTGCGGACAATGCCAACATATGCTTCCATGATCTGGTTAACTTCCTTCATACTTTGGGTAATCAGTACACGTTCTTCATTGGAGATGGTTCCTTCGTCGTTCCATTCGGGGATATCTTCGTTAAAGTCATAACGTTCCAATACACTGAGCGCATGTTTGGCGGCAGCGTCGGCATAGACAATCGCTTCTATCAGCGAGTTGGAAGCCAGACGGTTGCCTCCGTGCAGACCTGTGCAGGAGCATTCTCCTAATGCATATAGGCGACGGATACTGGATTGTCCGTCCAGATCGACCGTGATACCGCCACAGAGATAGTGTGCTGCGGGTGCCACAGGGATGTAATCTTTGGTAATATCAATGCCGAGACTGAGACATTTCTTATAGATATTGGGGAAGTGCTTCTTCGTCTCTTCCGGGTCTTTGTGTGTCACGTCGAGGAATACATGGTCTTCCCCACGTTGTTTCATTTCATTGTCAATGGCACGGGCCACGATATCACGTGGAGCCAGTGAAAGCCGTGAGTCATATTTTTGCATGAACTCTTTGCCGTCTTGTGTACGCAGTACGGCACCATATCCACGCATCGCTTCCGTGATAAGAAAAGCGGGACGGTCCCCCGGATTGAAAAGGGCTGTAGGATGGAATTGGATAAACTCCATGTCTTTCACTGCACCTTTGGCACGATAAACCATAGCAATACCGTCTCCTGTAGCTACCAAAGGATTGGTCGTGTTACGGTAAACAGCTTCACAACCACCTGTTGCCATCACGGTTACTTTGGAAAGGAAAGTATCCACTTCGCCTGTTGCTTCATTCAGCACGTATGCGCCGTAGCATTTGATACCCGGTGTATAACGGGTGACGATAATTCCCAAATGGTGTTGCGTGATGATCTCTACGGCAAAGAAGTTCTCGAATACTGTGATATTAGGGTGCTTTTTTACTGTTTCTATCAGACTCTCCTGAATTTCGGCGCCTGTATTATCTTTGTGATGAAGAATACGGAATTCCGAGTGTCCGCCTTCTTTATGTAAATCAAACTCTCCGTCTTCTTTCTTATCGAAATTTACTCCCCAATGAATAAGTTCGTTGATCTGTTCGGGAGCATTGCGGACTACTTTCTCCACAGCATTTCGGTCGCTGATCCAATCTCCGGCAATCATTGTGTCTTCAATGTGCTTCTCGAAATTATCTACTGCAAGATTGGTTACGGAAGCTATACCGCCTTGTGCAAAAAAAGTGTTGGCCTCTTCCAATCCGGCTTTACAGATAAGTGCAACTTTACCTTTGTGCGCTACTTTCAGTGCAAAACTCATACCGGCAATTCCGGAGCCGATAACGAGGAAATCGAATTTTCTTACCATAATTTTGTTATTTCTCACCGCAAAGCTACAAAATAAGTTACTTCGTTGTACTTTTCGTTGTCACTAATTCATAAAATTGCTACCTTGCGGGCAAAAATCTGACAAAATGAATCGAATTTTCCATGCACGTATTGCTTGGTACCAATATTTCCTGTTGGTAGTACTTACTGTGAACGTTGTCGGTGCATTGTGGTGTAAGTATATCTTGCCGGCGGTGTTGCTGATACTTATGCTGATTGTTGTGATCGAGCAGATTATCCATACTGTCTATACGGTTACTCCTGACGGGATTCTGGAGATATCTACCGGGCGTTTTATCCGTAAAAAAGTAATTCCTATCTCTGAGATTACCGCTATAAGGAAATGCCACTCTATGAAGTTCGGACGTTTTTCGGTGACGGAGTATGTGTTGATAGAATATGGAAAGGGTAAGTTCGTCTCTGTGATGCCTGTCAAGGAACGGGAATTTGTCGAATTGCTTGAAAAAAGATTAACTGATTATATACTATGAAGTATCAACTAATTATTATTGGTGGCGGTCCTGCCGGATATACAGCCGCCGAAGCTGCCGGTAAGGCCGGTTTGAGCGTATTGCTTATCGAGAAAAATAATCTGGGTGGTGTTTGTCTGAATGAAGGATGTATTCCGACCAAGACATTATTGTATTCGGCAAAGACGTATGACGGTGTCCGCCATGCGTCAAAGTATGCGGTGAATGTCTCCGAGGTATCTTTCGACTTGGCAAAAATCATTGCCCGTAAAAGTAAAGTAGTGCGTAAACTGGTATTGGGAGTAAAATCCAAACTGACTTCCAACAATGTTACGATAGTGGCGGGAGAAGCACAGATCATTGATAAAAATACGGTTCGTTGTGGTGAAGAAACCTATGAAGGGGATAATCTGATACTTTGTACAGGATCTGAAACCTTTATCCCTCCTATTCCGGGAGTCGATTCCGTAGATTATTGGACGCATAGGGAAGCATTGGACAATAAGGAGCTGCCCGCTTCACTTGTCATCGTTGGCGGTGGAGTGATCGGAATGGAATTTGCCTCGTTTTTCAACAGTCTTGGAGTACAGGTGACGGTTATAGAGATGATGGATGAGATTTTGGGCGGTATGGATAAAGAACTCTCCGCTTTGTTGCGTGCTGACTATATGAAACGGGGAATTAAGTTTTTGCTTAGTACGAAGGTCGTTGCTTTGTCACGGACAGAGGAAGGCACCGTTGTCTCATACGAGAATGCGGAGGGGAGCGGAACAGTTGTTGCGGAGAAATTACTGATGAGTGTCGGCCGTCGTCCTGTGACGAAAGGTTTCGGACTTGAAAACCTGACTTTGGAAAAGACAGAGCGTGGTGCCGTCAAAGTAAATGAGAGAATGCAGACATCCCTTTCTAATGTCTACGTTTGCGGTGATTTGACCGGATTCTCTTTGCTGGCGCATACGGCTGTCCGCGAAGCGGAAGTTGCCGTACATTCTATTTTGGGAAAAGAAGATACTATGAGCTACCGCGCTATTCCGGGAGTTGTCTATACTAATCCGGAGATTGCCGGAGTGGGCGAAACGGAAGAATCGGCTTCTGCAAAAGGCATTCAGTATAAAGTAGTAAAACTTCCTATGGCCTATTCCGGTCGTTTTGTTGCGGAAAATGAAGGAGTGAATGGTGTTTGTAAAGTGCTGTTGAATGAACAAGAACAAGTGATTGGCGCTCACGTATTGGGAAATCCCGCTTCGGAGATTATCACCCTTGCGGGGACTGCCATTGAACTCGGACTGACAGCAGCGCAATGGAAAAAGATTGTTTTCCCGCATCCCACGGTAGGAGAAATTTTCCGGGAGACATTATAAAGTATCCAAATAAGCCGTTTTGGATCATCAAGAAAATAGGATGTAGTGGAATCTATTCATGGGATTCCGCTACATCCTGTTTTGATTCTTCCATTTCTGAATAGAAATAGAATATCATCCGGGATTATGGATGATATGAGTTAGTGATATCAATTTATTGGAGAAGTTTGACCATCGCTTTGATTTCTTCTACAGTTTCATCTTCTGAACCGGAGAAACCTACGAGTTTGAACCGGATATTTCCTGCTTTGTCAATGATGAATTTAGCAGGAATACCTTTGGCTTTGTAGCTCTCCATTACAGGATATTTTTTTGTGGCTGTATCTTGAGTGTCAAACAGTACATTAAAGTCATATTGATGTTCGGTCATGTATTTGCTGACGATTTCTTTCAAATTTTTCTTGCTTTCAAGTGTATTGATGAAAAGAAACACCACGTCATTGTCCTTTGCAAAATAGGAAGCGGCTTTTTGCATAGCGGGGAAAGAAGCTTTGCAAGGACCACACCAGGTTGCCCAGAAATCGAGTATCACTATCTTCCCTTTCAATGATTCCAAAGATACGGTTTCGTCATTCAGGTTTTTTAGAGAGAATACCGGAGCGGTTTCTTCCACCATCTTTTGAGCCAGTCTTGCTTTCAGTTGTTCTTGGAAGGTATTCTTTAGTTTCTCCAAATATTTTTCAAATCCTTTTTCGTTTCCTTTTTGAGCTACATATGCTTCTTTTAACCAGTTGATATTTTGCGTATTGCTTCCTCCGTTTTTAATTAATTCTTCCAGAATAGGAGTTACTTCTTCATATTTTTTCTCGTAAATTAATACAGTGGCATAGTTCTGATTCATTGTAAAGTCCCTGTTCGTAGCATGTTCGTTGGCAAGCCTGATATAAGGGGCTGCCTCGGGGATATGCTTGTTTTTTATCAATACATCTGCATACATACCAAATACTACGGGATATTTCTGAATTTCTTCTTTAGTCAACGTTTTTCCCTCATTGAGTTTTAATGTCATTTGGGCAGCTTCTCCCATTAGTCGTTCTGCTGTTGCTAAGTCGTTGTTTTCAAAACATTTGGCACCTGACATAAACAGAACATCCCTTTTAAATTCCGACTCCTTTAACTGGTTGGCATATTTATCCGCTTTTTCCGTTTGCCCTTCCACGTATAGAGCCTCTACAGTGAGTGACATCATCATATTGACCATCGGATAGGCAAAGTCAGCTTTTTCCTGTTGCACCTTTTTTATGAATGATCGCATGATTTCTTCTTTCTGTGCAGCTGTCTCAGCGCGAGATACTGCCATCATGGTTTGTGTAGCTTCCTCTTTGGTGAGTGCCGTACCTGTACTTTTTCCATCCAATAGCTCCAGTAACTGTTGTCGTAGTTTGGGGTCGGACGGACGGCGGGCAAATGCATCTACAATTTTTCCTTGCTGGTCAATGATGACAATGCGTGGTACTGAACGGATACCGAAATATTTGGCCAATTCGGATTGGAAACCACCGGGAATATTAAGTTGTAATGTCGGACCAATTTTCTCTTTTACCAATGATTTCCAAGCTTTCATTAACTGCTCTCCGCTATCTAGTGACAGACTGAAGAATTGGATGTTACGACCTTTGAGTTCGTCCGTTAGTTTTTCCATATAAGGGATTTCCGCTTTGCAAGGTATGCAACCGCTGAACCAGAAATCGAGTACCATTATTTTGCCTGTATAGTTAGTTGAAGAGTATGTCTGTCCGTCGGCATCCACTCCGCTGAATGTAGGAACCGGATTACCACGTGTGATAGTGGTGTATTTTGAACGTAGCTCGTTGTAGCGTGCTTCTAACTCTGCCAGTTGGCTGATGAATGTACTATCCGGATTATTCACAGCCTTTCGAACTGCGGATTGGTAAATAGGGAAATCTTCGGAATAACCGGCTGCTAATATTTGGTCGAGAGAACGCAGTAAGAAAGCAGCTTTTACTTCTTCGTTACTTATGTGTGTGGCATATTGGGTAAGAAAATTCAGGTGATGAGGCGGTATGTCTCCTTGCTTCTCTCTAAGTTCCATGTCGCCACGCATTAGTGTAAACCATTTTGGATAATATAAGATGGCAGGATTATCATATTTGTTCTTTTTCAAATCATCGTAAAAGCCGGCAGGTAATTCTTGTGCTTTATTGAGGAAAATACGCATTGACTGTGGACCATTGATCAGTTGATACAGATAACTACACTGATAGTACATGCTGTGTATATGTATAAATTCTTCAGGAAGTCCGGATGTACGTAACTCTTTTAATAACTGGTCGATGGCCTTACGTTGATATTCTAGCCATTCCTGTGAATAGAGAGCCATTTCCTTTGGCGTGGTGATGACGCTGGAATGTGCCTGTATATAACGGTTGATTGCGGCATTATCACCTTCGAATGTCACTTGCCCGTTATTTTCGATAATTTCAGTTTTTGAGCCCGGTGTCAAAAACACAGTATAAAATCTGGATCGACTGTCCACATAATAATAGTAGGCGGCTTTGTCAAGGGATAAAGTCAAAGTCTGTCCCGGTTTTACTTCTTCATACCCTTTAACCAGATCACTTTCGGGTTGGAAGAATACTTTCTTGTCCGTATGGGCATTGAAAGTTACAGTTGTCTTCTGGTTCGTGGAACCGGAGGCAGTTATTCTTTGGCATGGAAATATCACCAAAGCGATTGTTGTTAGAATGATTAGGATGTATTTCATCGTTTATAATTGATTGATGTTTATAATGAAATTGTCTAGACTTAGTTTGTTACGGTTTTGGATGTAACGGTAATAACCGATCCCAAATATCGTCCTTTAATTGATAGGGCAAGATCTGAAATTGTATAGTAACGGTCTTTTCCTTTGTATGTTCCGTCAGAATAGGTATAGCCTTGACTCCAAGGGTCATATACTTCCGCCCATGTGATTCCGTCTACTATCCGGTATCCTTTGATAATGATAGCATGATTGCCTTCAGCCCCTTTATAATAAGTGTTTGTATGTGGAACGGGTACTGACTGGTCGTGAATATAAGTAATGTCTTGCATTCTCATTGACATGATGATGATTTTTCCTTCATCAATCAGTTTTTTGACGAGTTCTCCATATCCCCTTGTGATCTCTTCTACTTCCAGCGACCAACTTATGAGGTCGAGATCATGTACTGCGTGGGTCGTTCCATAACTAGCCAGGCATTGGACTATAATATCGTCCGTCCATAACTCTATATCTTTATTGAATGAACGCGCCATTTCTACTGTCATTTGGGCACGTGGATTTGCCCAGTTGATAGCCATCGCTGCACAAGTGGGAGCACAATTACTGTTCGGGAATGTCGTGCTGTTATGTTGTTCCAGATATACCTCCCGTTCGGCATTATTACTTTTACTATCGGTTAGTATTTTACCTAGTCCATAAGCAGAAGTATATCCGTTATTATCTGCATAAAGTACCCAATGGGCTCGATTACTGTTTTGTGCCGTAACGATTAGTTTTACCCCTTTCGTCAAGTCGAGGGAAGTTTCTCCGTTCACTATCGTTTCTCCTGTTTCTTCCAAGCTGACGGTAGCTCCTTCTGAAGCGTTGATGTTCAGTTTGACGTTACTAAAATCTGTATGTTCGGGGAGTATGACAGTGATAGTCTGGTTGTTCTTATCGATGTTATTTCCTGCATCGGTTCCGGGGACGGAAACGGAAGTGATGTCTGTTCCGTCAAACAACCCTTCTTCTTCATCGGAACAGGCTGTGAGAATAAGCCCGATACAGCAAACGAGACAGATACCTTTGAGTAATTTCTGTATGGAAGTTTTCATCTTTTCATTATTTTAATGTAGGGTTATCAAAAATTATTTGCTGTTCTGTATCAGGTTACTGTTCTGCATGGCAGCGATGGGGAACGGGTATGTGAGCAGATGTGATTCCGGCTTCAGTGTATAGGTATTCCCGTCATATTCACGTGTCAGTGTTTCGTTGAATTCTGTACAGAAACGGCGCATATCGAAGAAGCCGTTACAGGTTAACAGCAGTTCGCGTTTACGTTCGTCGCGGACAATCTGCATGGCTTCGTCTGCTGTGTCGGCAGTGAGGTCGGCATAATATTTGCTTATGATGCGGTTCTTACGTATATCGTTTACGTATTTCATGGCATTACCTTTGTCTTCTTTACGGGCATAACATTCGGCAGCCATCAGGTATACTTCCGACAACTTGATACCGCCGCAGTTCCACCTGATCATCATATTGTTAAGCATGACGCTTCCTGGTTCTGCTGTAGGACGGGTAGGAGCGCTTCCCATATTGAATGTATAGCGCAGATCCTCTTTAGGGACAAATAGGTCCATGATAGGTTTGCGCACCATTGTCGGATGTGGAGACATATTGTTTAGTCCATGTTGGTAGAACAGATTTTCGGAATCATTGTAATCGTGAGTGAAATAAAGATTCATAGCTGCTGTACGAAACATACTATACATCCCTCCTCCGTATTCGAACATTGATTCGGGCATTATACCTTGATACATCTCATTCATTACATAATCCAATCCTGCCTGATATTCTGTATTCATATTCCATAATTTGTGTCCTCCTGCTGTTTCAGCCTCTTTGATACAGTCCAATGAAGCTTGCAAAGCCTCGTCAATCTCTCTTTTAAACAAGTGGACTTTAGCTTTCAGAGCGTAGCCGAATGATTTGTCCGGGCGAAACACATTGAGGGATTTGTGGGGCAGGTTGGGTAGTGCGTCTTCAATATCCTGCTGGATGAGGCGGTAGGCTTCGGCAATTGTGCTTTGCACCCCTTCCGCTTCCAAGTCAAACTCTTTGCGCAAGATGATTCCCCGTTCCTGTTCCGCGGTTTGCGGATCATAAGGTTTGGCGTAGGTATTGATCAGGTAGAAATAATTGTATGCACGCAAGATCTTCGCCTGTGCCATCCCAGAAGTTTTGTCTTCATCGTTTCCTTCGGATTCATTAATGTTTTCGATGATGATATTACAGTTGGCTATCTTACTGTAGCAGGCGGAATAAAGGTCGTTGGAGCCGGTATCTGTCATATAAGATGCACGGTCGAAGTCTTCATTCCAGAAGTAAGCAGCTGAATTCAGCGGATATGTATAATTTTTGATGATGCTCATATCGTGTGAGGTGACTTCCCCACACAGATACCATTCGGTTTGAAGCGGGTAGCCGTACATATCTTCCAATAGTCCCAGATAGTCACTGGTTTTGTTGAGTACAGCTTCGCCTTTGGGGACGATATCCAGATAGTCATCGCAAGAGGAGAATGTGAGCGTTGCGGCAATGCAACCTAAAATTATGATTCGTTTCATAAATAGTTACTTTTTCGATTAGAAATTAATGTTTATACCCAGAATATAGCTCGGCATCAGTTTGCTTGTGCGGGTTCCGCTGTTGGCATAAAACGATTCCGGGTCGATGTCACGGTTATTGGCAGCCCAGTAACACGGGTTGTTGATCTGTGCACGCAGACTTATGTTTTTGAATCCGCTTTTTCCCAGCCATTCTTGAGGTAGGGTGTAGTTTAACCCGATATTTCGTATTTTAATAAAAGAAGCGGTGACTACATTATAGTCCGAGTATTGCCAGTGGTATTCTCTTTCTCCTGCCGTACCATAGACATTCATTGATGGGATGTCCGTATTGGTATTGCCGGGAGTCCAACGGTTGGCTATATCTTCGTGGATGGCTCCGGTAGCGGCAAGAGTACTGTTGCCTATACCGGTATAGAGAGGTGTAGCGTCTGCACGCAGGCTATGACCGGTGTAGTAGATTATCTTGGTGAAGAAGTTCAGGGATTTCCACGATAGGGACAAATCGAAAGCTCCATTCCATTTCGGATCGAGTTGCCCTGCCACTATTAATGCATTGATATCGCGTACAGGCTGAATAGATACCACGTTTCCTTCCGTATCGTATATGGATGGATTCCCATCCTCTGTTAGTCCGGCATAGCGATAAGCGTACAACGAGTTGTAGGCGTCACCTTTCAAGTAATAGTTGGTTGGGTATTGCATCATATCAATGGCATCTGTAGGTATATAGCCCACTTCTTTGATTTTATTCTTATTGTAAGCAGCGGTCAGCGTGGTGCTTAATGACCAATCCCGACTTTTCAGCCAGTCGTATGTCAAACTTAACTCTATACCTGTATTCCGCATGGCGCCATTGTTTACCCTTGCTGTTGTGAATCCGGTAGAGGGATCGAGGCTTTTGTCGGCCAACAGGTCGGAGCTGTAACGTGAATAGAAATCGAAACTACCGCTTAACTTTTTAAGCAGGATAAAGTCCAATCCCAAGTTGAATGTAGAAGTCTTTTCCCAACGGAGCAGTCGGTTAGGGGGTGTTTGGATACTGGTCAGATTGGAGCCGCTGTAAGGGGAAGTCAGGTAAGCACCCAGAAGGTAGGGCGAAGTACTTTGGTCAACGTTACCTGTGATGCCATAAGTGATGCGGAACTTCAACATATCCATCCAGGTAATCCCTTTCATGAATGTTTCGTTAGTGATATTCCAGCTTGCTCCTACCGACCATAGAGGGCGGTAACGATATTTTGGATCAGTGCCAAACAGGTCGGCCTGCTCTACACGCACACTTCCATTGAAGGAATAACGGGAGTCGTATGAATAGCCGGCGTTAAAGTAGGCGGATACATAGCGGTGATGTGTGTCCGATACTTGCAGCAGTTCGCTCAATGTCTGGCGGTTGGTGCTTAACTGCCCGACTACTCCCTGCTGTAATGTGGCGTAATCCATTTGTTGATATGTTAGTTTACCTTCGTCATATCCGTAGCGTTCGCCGAGCGTCCGACGATATTTATCTTCACGTATCTCACTACCTAGTAGAGCTGTGATATCATGTTTATCGTTAATGGTTATATTGTAGTCTAGTTGGGCACGGAAATTCAGGTATGACCATCGTGCATGATTCTCCTGCATATGACCAGCTTGCGGGACATTGTAGGTAAATCCGTTTGCACTTGTTTCGGCATATTTATTGACCAGTTCTCTCATGTAATAAGAATCGGCCTCATCGTACTGTTCCATGTTTTGTGCCCGGTTTTCATACTGAAATTTCAATCCTAAATCCAGTCCCTTCCATAATTTGAAGTTGGCATGTGTAAACATCTTCCAATACAGATCATTTGTTTTCTGCATATTGTTCATGTCCTCTTCAATAGCGTTGTAAGTCATGGAATTTAGTCCTTCAGTCTCTCCCACTGTTTGTGAGGTATAATAGTTATAGGGATATAGATAGGCAAGTGTACCGTCATCATTACGAAGTCTGTCATAAGCCATCGCATTGGTATATCCTTGGTATTTGGCTTGTCCGTATTCAGTGTTACCGATGGCGGCATTAGCTCCTACAGTCAGGTTGAACCAGTCAGTGAGGTCGAATTCATTCTTTAGGTAGAATGTATATTTGTCACTCCGGTCATTCTTGTTGTAAGAACCATTGTTTTCGTAACGGGCGGAGAAGAACATATTCGAACGTTCACCACCTTTGGATATAGAGAGATTATAATCTTGTGTAAACTTCATCTCTTGTAGAGCTTTGCGGTATTCTCTTCGGTAATCATTTTTGCGCAAAGCGTTCACGCTGCTATCCACCTCCCGTTGTGTGATTTTTCCTTGTGCCATTTCGTAGTAAAGACGGCTTATTTGGCTCATGTATTGAGGTGACTTGATGTCATTTTTATTGTTGAAATAGCTAAGAGGGTCATCCAGGTAGGTCGGATCATTGGTCATGTAGTCTATTTCATAATCGATGATGTCACTGGTAGATGCATAATGCTGATAGCTAAGTGACGGAAGCGGGGTGAGATAGAAGTTGGCGTTGATGTTGATATTCGCTTTCTTCGTTGTTCCCCGTTTGGTAGTGACTACGATCACACCGTTTGATGCTCGCACACCGTAGAGTGAGGTGGCTGCCGCATCTTTCAGTACAGTGATTGTTTCGATATCGTCTGGGTTGATTTCGTTGATACTGACACCGGTGACGGGTTGTCCGTCGAGTACCAGCAATGGAGTAGAGTTGACAGAAAATGAGGAGATACCCCGGATGCTCATGTCGCCGTTGTAGATGGTAAGTCCCGGTGTGCTACCTTCCAGTTTACTTCCCAAATTGGGTGCTTGGATTTTTTTCAGATAGTCGTTGTTGACAATGGTAGCTGAACCGGTTGCCCGTTCACGCGAGATTGTCTGGAAACCGGTGACGATGACTGCATCCAGCTGTTGCACGTCTTCTACCATGACAACCTGCAGTGTCTTTTCGCCGCTATAAACTACGTTGGTACTCTTCATTCCTATTGATGAGAAGGTAAGCACTGTGCCGTATTCCAACGGTTTCAGAAAAGAGAAACGTCCGTCAATATCAGTTACCGCCCCTTGACTTTTGTCTTGGGTGAAAATAGTAACTCCCGGAATGGAAGTTCCTTCGCTGTCTGTCACATGTCCGTTGAGTAGTGTTTTGCTGACAGACTTTTGTGGAATAGCCGTGATGACAATAGTCTTTCCTTTAATCTGATATTGCAGTCCGGTACCGGATAAAAGTGCTTTCATTGCTTCGTGTATATCCGTATTCTGCAAAGAAACGGATACGTTGATCCCTTTTAATAAGGAAGAATTATAGAAAAACTGGTAATTGTACTGTTTACTCAATTTCTCCAAAATGTTTTCTAGTGATTTTTTGTTTGCTGTAATTGTAACCGACTCCTGTTGAGTTGTCTGCGCATATATCAACGGAGAAAAGCAGGACAGCATGATTGCAATCGCCATCATTGTCCCTTTGTAGATAAACCTGCTTGTCATAACGGTGTGGAGTTTATATTTGAATTTACTGTTAATTCTTTTTTCTTATCACGTCTATTTTCTTGTCCTGATGGACCTTGAAATCCAGTTCGTGAGTTAATTGCAAGGCATCCAGTATCTCGATGAACGGTTGTTTGCGTGATAGTATACCACTGTAGCATAAATCTTTGATGTCATCGTTTACGACCATTTCAACATTATACCAGCGGGAGAGTTCTTGCGTGATATTTTCTATCTTCTCATTGCGGAAAACGAATTTCCCTTCCGTCCAGCCTGTCTCGGCCATTATATCGGCTTCGGTAGTACTGTATTCATCTGTCGTTTTACAGTATATGAATTTATGGCCGGGTATTAGTGTAGCGAGTACTTCTTGTCCTCTGCGGATATTGACGGATCCTTCAACAAGCGTAATGTCTATTTTGTCACTTTCTTCATAGGCTTTCACATTAAAAGAAGTTCCTGTAACTTGTACGTTCAATTTGTCTACCATTATATGAAACGGACTGTCCGGTTTCGTTTTCACCTTGAAATAAGCTTCCCCTTTCAGTTTTACCTGACGTATGTATTTCTTGAAGTGCGTAGGGAATAGAAGTTCGGATGCCGCGTTTACTTGAATGGTTGTACCGTCTTCTAATGTCAACTGATATTCACCGCCAGCAGGAACTGATAGCTTATTGAACTCGTTGTCTGTATTCAAGTGGATGGCAATAGTCTCTTTTCCCTCCCGGGAATGACTGACTAACTTTTCACCGGAAACTATAAGGTTATTCTTATTCAGTTTGACTGTTTTATTTGCTGATACGATCAGAGAAGATTCTGATGTTTCGGGAATAGAGGATATCCAATTAGTAGCTACAGGTTTCCGGACGTCATTCACCTGTGTCCATAAGGTTGCCAGACCTATTCCTGCAAGTATCAGGAAAGAAGCCGCTATGCTTGATATGATGTAGAGGCGATATTTATTGGTCCGTTTGGCTGGAAGAGTGATGCGTTTGTTAATGCTCTCTAACTCCTTGTCTACATCAATTGATTCATGGAAGGCTATTTCCTGTAACAATTTCTCCTGTGATCGTATTTCCTTATAGAGTTCGGATGAGCCTTTTTTCCACTGTTGGGCGGAAAGTGAATCCGATTCCTTTCCTGTGCAGATTTCCTTAGCCAGTTCTTCTGCTATCTGTATGCTTTCTTCTATTTTATTAATTGTCATTGATACCTTTGATTTTGCGTTATTTTATAAGTAAAACAACACAAATAAAATATGGTATGATATAAAAATCGTTTTTTTATAAAATAAGTAGTAAAAAACGTAATTCTTCCAGCTCCGTACGCAAACGGGCATAGGCATGCATCTTATGAGTTTTTACTGTAGGGACGGATATCGATAACAAATCTGCTATTTCCTGATTTGATTTATTTTGTAGGGAAAGAAGAATAATTTCACGCTCTCTAGGTGTTAATTCTTTCACTTTTCGGCGGACGATGAGAGAAACTTCTTCCCGGATAATATTTTCCTGGATGAACTCTTCGCTTTGCATTTCCTGCAGCTGTCTTTCGGCATACCTGCTTTTCACATCTTCGTGTTTGAGATGATTGAGACAACGGTTGGATATGGCACGATAAAAGAAAGCTTTGATTGTGAGGATGGAATTGAAATGCTCCCGTTGTTCCCAAAAAGAGGTAAAAACATCCTGCACGATATCGCGCGCTTCTTCCGTATTCAGGCGATACCGGCAGGCAAAAGAAAGAAATAGCGTGTAGTGGCTTTTGAAGAATAGATCAAATTCTTTCTTGCTGTTTATTCCTTTCTCTACTAGTTTCTCAATATTATTTTTTGGGAACGTTATCATTACCTTAATGGCACAAATGTATGGATTTACTTTGAGTTATGAAACAATTTTTCGGGTTTTTGCAAAAAAAACTTCTCCAAAGGCAGTTATTGTTTTTACAAACTTTCTATTTGCTACCTCCATTTTCTTTTTTAGTTATGCTTTAAAAGGAGGAATAATCGGAAAATAGTTTATATTTGTAACTTGTAATCATGTCGTTATAAATTATTCTATTATGAAAAGATTTCTTTTGCAGGTTGTAGTATCTTTCTGTTTTCTTCCCCTATGGGGACAAAAGGACTTCTCCCAAATAGATTCGCTTATCAAGCAACTGCTTCCCGAATCATCCGAAGTCGGCATATCCGTCTACGACCTGACGGCTAAGAAACCGCTTTATGACTATCGTGCAGAGAAGCTGTCCCGTCCCGCCTCTACCATGAAACTGCTGACTGCCATTACCGCCCTCTCCCGTCCCGAAGCCGATGAGCCTTTCCGTACGGAGGTGTGGCACGACGGAGTGATAGAACATGATACATTGCAAGGAAACCTGTATGTTGTGGGTGGATTCGATCCGGAGTTTGACAGCCAGGCAATGGATTCGTTGGTTAAGAAAGTGATCAGTTACCCGTTTTCTGTGATTAACGGGCAAGTGTATGGGGATATTTCGATGAAAGATTCCCTTTACTGGGGGCATGGATGGGCATGGGATGATACTCCGGCAGGTTATCAGCCCTATCTCTCTCCGTTGATGTTCTGCAAGGGAACGGTGCGGATATCGGTAGTTCCCTCTACCGTGCAGGGGGATACGGCAAGCGTCTCCTGCCAGCCCGTATCTTCTTATTATACTTTGACAAACCGGACGAGAACACGCGCTTCCTCCGCCGGAAAGTTCTCTTTCACCAGAGATTGGCTGACGAACGGGAATAATCTGACTGTTTCGGGCAATGTCACTTCGATCAGAAAAGATGATATCAATATTTATGACTCTCCCCGTTTCTTCATGCATACTTTTCTTGAACGTCTTCGGGTAGAAGGAATCGCCGTTCCTCCGTCGTATGATTTCGCCGAGTTGCCCCGTGACAGCGTGAAAGTGGAGCAGATGGCGTGCTGGAATACTTCCGTGCAGAAAGTGTTGAACCAGTTGATGAAAGAGAGTGATAACCTGAATGCGGAAGCCTTGCTTTGCCGTCTGGGCGCGCAGGCTACGGGAAAGAAACAGGTGGCGGCCGAAGACGGGATTGTCGAGATTATGAAGCTCATCCGTCGGCTGGGGCACGACCCGAAAGACTATAAGATTGCGGATGGTTGCGGACTGTCCAATTATAATTACCTCTCTCCCGCCCTATTGGTCGATTTCTTGAAATATGCCTATTCGCGGACGGATATTTTTCAGAAGTTATACAAGTCTCTTCCCGTTGGCGGGGTAGACGGTACGTTAAAAAACAGAATGAAGAGTGCGCCTGTATTTCGGAACGTTCATGCCAAGACGGGATCGTTTACAGCGATAAATACGCTTGCGGGTTATCTGCGTATGAAGAACGGGCACGAGGTGGCATTCGCCATCATGAACCAGAATGTACTTTCGGCTGCTAAGGCAAGAGCTTTTCAGGATAAAGTCTGCGCTTTCCTCTCTTTATAAGGTCTATGGTGATGTCATCCCTCCGTTAATACATTAATCCGAACAACCAAAGTGGAATCTCGTTATTGAATCCAATTTCTATGTTGTCAAGAGCCAGATATCCGTTCTCCACTCCTGCTAATTGTTTTTGAGTTTTGTTTTTACCGCCAATCTCGAAATTGTATGTCTCATTCAGTGTGAAATCTATTTGAGAGGAATAGGTAACTTTATGTTTTACGGCTGTTTGATTGAAGAAGAATGTTTCGCGGACATTTCCTATGTCTGTTTTTTCTCCTCCCAGTGCATATGCATAGTTTGTATTACCTAAATAAATCTTTTCCGGTTTTGTCAGTTGTTTGATGCCGGATGCTTCTTTGTCGAGCAGCAAGAGGGCTTGGGCTTTTTGGAGATAGGATAGATAATTCAACAGACTGATGCGACTGACTTCTATTTCTTTGCTGAGCATTGATATATTGGGAATATATGGCACAAGTCCTGCGAGGATGGAAAATAGCTTTTTTATTTTACCAATGGAATAATAATCTATTTTTTCAGTAGAAGGTAAGTCTACATCTAGAATTGTATTCAAGGTGGCTAATAACCTCTCGTGGTACAATATTTTATCTTCTTTATAAAAAGGGAAATAACCGTAAGTTAAGTATTCGTTGAATGCTACAAGCGGTTTCAACTGTTTGCTTACGTTCATGGCCAGTTCTATATGTTTGGTCAATATATCGGAAAGCGGGAGCGCTTCCATTTTATATCCATATTCAAATTGCAGGAACTCACGGAAAGAAAGTCCGTGCAAATGATAGGTAACGGCTCTTCTTGAAAGATCGGCTTCACCTTTATGTATTTCGAGCAAAGAAGAGCCGGTGAATACTATTTTTATATCCGGAAAACTGTCGTAGATATTCTTTATTTCTCTTGACCAACTTGGGTATTTATGCACTTCGTCCAAAAACAAAGCTTTCCCTCCCATTTTCTGAAACTCATCCGCCAACTCAAATAGAGAGTGGGTAGTAAACCAAATATTGTCCAATGAAACATAAAGTGTATCATTGTCATAACCAGGGTAATGCTCTTTTATATATTGAAGCATGAGGGTTGTCTTCCCCGTTCCACGAGCGCCTGTTATGGCTATTAACCGGTTGTTCCAACGAATCTCATGATACAGATATCTTACGAAGTCTAATGAGACCCGTTCTCTTAGTTGATAGAATGTTGCAAATAGTTGTTTCATAGGAGTGGTTTATTAATTCCTCTACAAAAATACAATTGTATTCTCTAATAAACAAAAATAACCGGATTTTGTTTGCTAGAGAATACAATTATATCTATTTGGCCTAGAATACTGTAAATCCTATATTCTATTTATTTAGCGTATTCAGCCCAGTTCGTATTCTTCATATCACCGCTCTTAGCCAGTTCCGCGTGCATTCCGAGTGCAGCTTGGATGGCGTGTGGAGTCTGGGCTTTGCCGCCGGCCAGTTTGAGATAATCCCAAAGCAACTGTTTGTAGTCGGGATGCACACAATTCTCGATGATGGCCTGCGCACGTTCTTTCGGACTCTTGCCACGAAGGTCGGCAACACCCTGTTCGGTGATGATGATATTTACAGAATGCTCGCTGTGGTCGAGGTGAGACACCATCGGGACGATAGCGCTGATTTTGCCTTCCTTAGCCACAGACGGACAAGTGAAGATAGAGATATAAGCGTTGCGGGTAAAGTCGCCCGAGCCGCCGATACCGTTCATCATCTTCGTGCCACCGATGTGGGTAGAGTTCACGTTACCGTAAATATCCGCCTCGATAGCCGTATTGATGGAAATTACACCGAGACGGCGAACCACTTCGGGGCTGTTTGATATTTCCGACGGACGGAGCACCAGCTTGTCGCGGAAGAAATCCATATCGTTGTAAATACCTTCAAGGCAGTCGTTGGTGACAGTCAGTGAGCAGGCGCTGCCGAACTTGATACGTCCTTCGCGGATCAGACCGATCACGGAGTTCTGAATCACCTCAGTGTACATTTCGAAAGGGGGAATTGTTTTGTCGCGTCCCAATGCGCCGAGTACGGCGTTAGCGATGTTTCCCACGCCCGACTGCAACGGAAGGAATGTAGCCGGAATGATACCGCGTTTCATATCCGCAGCAAGGAAGTCGGCCACGTTCTGCCCGATTTTGTCGGTCAGCGGATCGGCGGCGGCGAAAGAACGGGCTTCGTCCGGCCAGTTGGTTTCCACCACACCGACAATCTTTTTCGGATCTACCTGCACGTACGGCAGTCCGATGCGGTCACTCGGCTTGTAGATCGGAATCTCGCGACGATAAGGAGGATCCAGAGGTTCGTATACGTCGTGCAGTCCCATACCGGATTTACTGTGCGCACTGTTCAGCTCGATAATAATCTGGTCTGCCAGGCGACAGATGGTCGGGGCGATACCGCCGGCGGCAGTCAGGTAGATCTTTCCGTCCGGAGTCACCTCGCAAGCTTCGATGATGGCAACGTTCACTTTGCCCATGAATCCGTAGCGCACCTCCTGCGCCATCTGTGAAAGATGTATGTCGTTGTAGGCAATTTCTCCGTTGTTCACAGCCTTGCGGAAATCGACGTTGGTAGTGTAAGGAGCGCGGTAACGGATGGCTTTGGCACGTGATAGTATGCCGTCACAAGATTCTCCGGTAGATGCACCTGTAAAAATTCCTACTTGAAACGGGTTTCCTTTCGCGTGTTCCGCTTCAGCGATTTTTGCGAGTTCGGCTGTGACAGCCTTGGCTGTTCCGGCGGGAGTAAATCCGCTAAGGCCGATGTTGTAGCCATGTTTGATCAGGCTTGCAGCTTCCGCTGCCGAGATACGATTTAGTGGCATAAATAGTATAATTTCGTGTTAAAATACAGTTGATATTTCAGGGTTAATTATCGCTTAATATTTTCGTTGAAGAATCTCTCCCCAGATAATGGCGCGTCGGGCTTCTTCCGCCGAGCGGATTGCGAAATCCTGTTCGTTGCCGGGCGACGACTCGTCGGGAGCGTTGTATTGGGAGTTTTGCCGGATATTGCGTTTGTCTTGTGCGGCGCTGTTCGCTATGGAGGCGGCTACGGATATTTCTTCCCGTTTCTTTTTCCGTTTGGGGTTACTCCACGCTTCGGGCATAGGAACTGCGTCCGGTTTTATTTCGTCGGACGATGGCATAGGGGAAACGGGGCGTTTGCCGGGCTTTTTATTCTTATTCACCTCTTTAAATATTCCCACAAGAATGACGCCTGCTATCAAGAGAAATTTTAAGAAATCTTCCATTGTGTTTCACTGCTATTTAGTTATCTGCCAAAGTTACGTATTAAATCTGATTCAGGATAACTTTTCAGTATGAAAAAAGGGCAGCTTCACAGCTCCCCTTAATTTTTTTAACCTAAACCTTAACTATGAAAAAATCTAATGTTTCTTTCATTGCACAAATGTGAAAAATAAAATTAAAATTGCCAAGAATACTGCCGGAAAATGTTTATTCCATTAACATTAATTACAAGTTATGTGACTTAATCGTAAGTTTTGGTGTTATTTTCGCGCTGATTTGTATCTTATTAAAAGCGAAGCCGTATCTTTGCAGCCGAATTTTTAATTTAGATTTGAGTATGAACGAATTAACGGGAGCGGACTTTAAATCCGCAACTGCTGATGACAGCAAAAAGCTGTTTATCGAGACTTACGGCTGCCAGATGAATGTGGCCGACAGCGAGGTGATTGCCTCAGTGATGCAAATGGCCGGTTACTCTGTGGCGGAAACGCTTGAGGAGGCCGATGCCGTGTTTATGAACACTTGTTCTATCCGTGACAATGCGGAGCAGAAAATCCTGAACCGTCTGGAGTTCTTCCATTCGTTGAAGAAAAAGAAAAAACACTTGATTGTGGGCGTACTGGGATGTATGGCCGAGCGGGTGAAGGACGATCTGATAACGAATCATCACGTAGACCTCGTGGTGGGGCCGGACGCTTACCTGACATTGCCCGATCTGATTGCCGCCGTAGAAGCCGGAGAGAAGGCGATCAATGTGGAACTCTCCACTACCGAAACTTATCGGGATGTGATTCCGTCGCGTATCTGCGGCAACCATATTTCCGGATTCGTGTCCATCATGCGCGGTTGCAACAATTTCTGTACCTACTGTATCGTGCCCTATACTCGCGGGCGAGAGCGTAGCCGTGATGTAGAGAGTATCCTGAACGAAGTGGCTGACCTGGTGGCGAAAGGTTATAAGGAGGTGACATTGCTGGGACAGAACGTCAACTCCTACCGTTTTGAGAAACCGACGGGCGAGACAGTCACTTTCCCGATGTTGCTGCGTACTGTGGCGGAGGCGGCTCCGGGTGTACGTATCCGTTTCACGACCTCCCATCCGAAGGATATGAGCGACGAAACGCTTGAAGTAATCGCACAGGTTCCCAATGTGTGCAAGCATATCCACTTGCCTGTGCAGAGCGGTAGTTCCCGCATTCTGAAGCTGATGAACCGCAAGTATACCCGCGAATGGTATCTGGACCGGGTGGCGGCTATCAAACGTATCATCCCCGACTGTGGACTGACAACGGATATTTTCTCCGGTTTTCATTCCGAGACGGAGGAAGATCACGCCATGTCGCTCTCTTTGATGGAAGAGTGCGGATACGATGCGGCTTTCATGTTTAAATATTCTGAACGTCCGGGGACGTATGCCTCGAAACATCTTGAAGACAATGTGCCCGAAGAGGTGAAAGTGCGTCGCCTCAACGAGATTATCGCCTTGCAGAACCGTCTGTCCGCCGAGTCCAACCAGCGTTGTATCGGAAAGACGTACGAAGTCCTTGTGGAAGGAGTCTCCAAGCGCTCGCGTGACCAGTTGTTCGGCCGTACGGAACAGAACCGTGTCGTAGTGTTCGATCGGGGCACACATCGTGTCGGCGACTTCGTGAACGTACGTATCACGGAAGCTAGTTCGGCTACACTGAAAGGAGTGTGTTGCAACGCTGACCTCTCATAGAGTTTTAAAATTCTCTTTTTATTATCACTTGTCACTTTTCAGACTTAATTCTCTGATAATCAAATGTAATTTAGTGACAATAGCCAGTGATAATAAGGTGATAATAGGAAAGACGAAGCTTTTTATTATCACCTTATTTATTACTACTATGCAATTTATATATCTGATTACTAATAGCTTGGTTTATAATCCGACCATTAATTTCTTTATATTAAGAATGCCCTTTTTGACCGTAAGATTGCGTTTTCGCAGTGTTTTCCTTCCGGTAAAGTTGTTGTTGGACGGCTATGTTCTCTGCATATGGTGTGGGAATTAAAACAAAACCCGGTAGGCTTAACATACAACAAGGCACTACTAATATGTTTTGTAGGCACTACGTTCTCGTTTCACGTATGTGAAGCATTCGGATGACGTACGTAGACTTTCCGGTTCTCGCAGGTGAACCGAATGGTTCATGTACGTCAAACGAATACTAATTGCCGGAAAAATACATTAAACAAGGCGCATGATTATGTTAAGTAAGCCGTATAAACAATTTAATAATGCGGCTTATATCTGGCTAGGAAAGTATATCAACCGATAAACAACCGCAGGAGGATTAGATACTCACTGGTATACTTCTTTCTCCCAACAGGTTGCTTTATCATTTTATCTCTCAAGATTTAGCAAAATCATGCAGGGTTTATATTTCTGATTTCTATTAAAAGTCCTTAACGAAAGCCCAATCCATCACATTTTATTTGTTTCTTTGCACCAAATTAGGGTATAGTGTTGCTTCTTGCATTGAGGCAGCACTTAATTTTGTTTTAGGATTAATGGAGAAACTCAGTATAAATGCTTGTCCGGTGTGTGGTTGTACGCACTTGAAACGCGTCATGACTTGTACGGATTTTTATGCTTCGGGCGAACAGTTTGAGCTGTATTCGTGTGACGATTGCAGCTTTACGTTCACGCAAGGAGTTCCGGTAGAAGCAGAGATAGGCAAGTATTATGAGACTCCCGATTACATCTCCCACACTGATACGCGCAAGGGCGCGATGAATAATATCTATCATTACGTACGTTCCTATATGCTGGGCCGCAAAGCGCGTCTGGTAGCCAGAGAAGCGCATCGCAAGACGGGACGTTTGCTCGATATAGGTACGGGAACCGGTTACTTTGCCGATACGATGGTACGTCGTGGTTGGAAAGTGGAGGCGATAGAGAAAAGTCCGCAGGCACGTGAATTTGCAAAAGCGCATTTCAATCTGGACGTAAAGCCGGAGTCGGCACTGAAAGAGTTTGCTCCCGATAGCTTTGATGTCATTGCCCTTTGGCACGTGATGGAGCATTTGGAACATCTCAGTGAGGTGTGGGAACGACTCCGTGAGTTGCTGACGGAAAAAGGAGTATTGATTGTGGCAGTGCCCAACTGTTCTTCGTACGATGCCAAGCGTTATGGCGAATATTGGGCGGCATACGACGTTCCCCGCCATCTTTGGCATTTTACTCCGGGCACTATACAGCAGTTGGCTTCCCGTCACGGTTTTATTATGGCAGCACGCCATCCGATGCCGTTCGATGCGTTTTACGTATCTATGCTGAGCGAGAAACATCGTGGCAGTTCGTGTAGTTTCCTGAAAGGGATGTATGCAGGCACGCTGGCTTGGTTCAACGCTTTGGGACGAAAGGAACGGAGCAGTTCTATGATTTACGTATTCCGAAAAAAGAGATAACGCATGGGAAATAAAAACAAGTATAAGTCAGGTTCGATTTTCGACATGCAGTTCATTACGTCGAGTATCAGTACGACACTGGTGTTGCTGTTGCTGGGACTGGTCGTCTTTTTCGTGTTGACGGCACACAATCTTTCCGTCTATGTTCGTGAGAATATCAGTTTCTCTATTCTTATCAGTGACGATATGAAGGAGGCCGACATACTGAAACTTCAGAAGAAGCTGAACGGCGAATCTTTCGTGAAAGAGTCCGAATACATCTCTAAGAAGCAGGCTTTGAAAGAGCAGACGGAGGCGATGGGTACTGACCCCGAAGAGTTTCTGGGTTATAATCCTTTCACCGCTTCTATCGAAATCAAGCTCCATTCCGAGTATGCGAATTCCGACAGTATCGCGAAGATAGAGAAGAAGATCAAGAGGAATACCAACATACAGGATGTGCTCTATCGGAAGGAGCTGATTGACGCGGTGAATGATAATATACGGAATATCAGCCTGGTGCTGCTGGGGTTGGCAGTAGTGCTTACCTTTATCTCTTTTGCATTGATAAACAATACGATAAGGCTGGCCATTTACTCCAAGCGGTTCCTCATTCACACCATGAAACTGGTAGGTGCGAGTTGGGGATTTATTCGTGGCCCATTCCTCCGGAAGAATGTGTGGAGCGGAGTGTTGGCGGCGGTTGTGGCAGATACGGTATTGATGGGAACTGCTTATTGGGCGGTGACATACGAGCCGGAGCTGCTCCAGGTCATCACGCCCGAGGTGATGTTGATTGTATGTGCAAGCGTATTGGTGTTTGGAATTGTGATTACATGGCTCTGCGCCTATGTGTCAATCAATAAATATCTGAGAATGAGGGCGAACAGCCTGTACTATATTTAGCGGATAATGAGTGATAAGTAATAAGTTGAGGTAGTGAGACACGTCGTTTGCGACTTTAATTTATAATTTTTAATTTATAATTTTTAATTGAAACTATGTCTGACAAGCAGAAATTTGCCTTTGATAAAGTGAACTTTATCTTGCTAGCAATAGGAATGGCGATTGTTATCATCGGGTTCCTGCTGATGGCGGGACCTTCGTCGTCCGAAACAGCCTTTGAACCGGATATTTTCAGTGTACGTAGAATAAAAATAGCGCCTGCTGTTTGCCTGTTTGGCTTCTTGTCTATGATATACGCTGTGTTACGCAAACCTAAAACTCAAAAGACAGAGAAATAAAGATGGGGGATCTGACTACATTTGAAACAATTATCATCGCTATTGTAGAGGGGTTGACGGAGTTTCTTCCGGTTTCTTCTACGGGACACATGATTATAACACAAAACATACTGGGAGTAGAGAGCACGGAATTCGTGAAGGCTTTTACAGTTATTATTCAGTTTGGCGCGATTCTTTCGGTTGTCTGCCTTTATTGGAAACGGTTCTTCCGGTTGAACAACACTCCGGTGCCTGCCGGTACTTCCTGGCTGAAGCGTTTGCTGCATCGGTTCGATTTCTATTGGAAGCTGTTGGTCGCTTTTATCCCTGCGGCTATATTGGGCTTCTTATTCAGTGATAAGATAGATGAATTGTTGGAGAGTGTGACGGTGGTGGCCGTTATGCTGGTGATTGGCGGAGTGTTCATGTTGTTTTGCGACAGAATATTCACGAAAGGAAGTGAAGATACGGTGCTGACAGAGAAGAAAGCATTCAATATCGGCTTGTTTCAGTGTATTGCCATGATACCGGGCGTTTCGCGTTCGATGGCTACCATTGTGGGCGGTATGGCGCAGAAGTTGACACGTAAGGAAGCAGCCGAGTTTTCGTTTTTTCTGGCGGTGCCGACGATGTTTGCGGCAACCGGATATAAGGTGCTGAAACTCTTTTTGGATGGAGGTACTGAAGTACTGATGAATAATATGCCGGCACTTATCATTGGTAATGTAGTGGCTTTTATCGTCGCTTTGCTTGCTATAAAGTTCTTTATAAACTTCGTGACCAAATATGGCTTTAAGGCATTCGGTTGGTACCGGATTATCGTGGGTGGAGCTATTCTGGTGATGTTGTTGATGGGATATAATCTGCAAATAGGCTGATGGGCTTTGGATGAGTTGTAACAGAAGCGGATGAGTAATAAATAAAGGCTGATGAATTTTAAAAAAGGAGAAGTACTGTTTTTTAATAAACCTCTCGGGTGGACTTCATTTAAAGTAGTGGGACATGCCCGCTATCATATCTGTCGCCGGATAGGAGTGAAAAAACTGAAAGTCGGGCACGCCGGTACGCTGGATCCTCTTGCAACGGGGGTGATGATAGTATGTACGGGTAAGGCCACGAAGCGGATAGAAGAGTTTCAATATCATACGAAGGAGTATATCGCCACGCTCCGGCTGGGGGCTACTACGCCGTCGTACGATCTGGAACACGAGATAGATGCCACCTACCCTACCGGACATATCACGCGGGAGATGGTGGAAGAAGTGTTGACACATTTTATAGGTACGATAGAACAGGTTCCCCCTGCCTTCTCCGCCTGCATGGTGGATGGAAAACGTGCTTATGAGTTGGCACGGAAAGGCGAGGAAGTCGAACTAAAGGCGAAGCAGCTTGTTATCGACGAGATTGAATTGCTGGAATGCTGTCTGGAGACACCGGAGCCGATGATTCGGATTCGTGTGGTATGCAGCAAGGGAACGTATATCCGTGCGTTGGCACGCGACATTGGCGAAGCACTCCACAGCGGAGCGCATCTGACGGGATTGATTCGTACACGTGTGGGCGATGTCCGTCTGGAAGACTGTCTGGACCCTGAACACTTTAAAGAGTGGATAGACCGGCAGGAAATAGAAAATGAGGAAGAAAATAATTAACGTAATAAGGAATAGATATGAAATTATCACAATTCAAATTTAAGTTACCCGAAGACAAGATCGCGTTGCACCCGACGAAGTATAGGGATGAATCGCGTTTGATGGTATTGCATCGTAATACAGGTAAGATTGAGCACAAGATGTTCAAGGAAGTTCTGGAGTATTTTGATGATAAGGATGTGTTTATATTCAACGATACAAAGGTATTTCCGGCTCGTTTGTATGGTAACAAGGAGAAGACTGGTGCCCGTATCGAAGTGTTCTTGTTGCGTGAGTTGAATGAGGAACTACGCCTGTGGGACGTGTTGGTGGATCCGGCCCGTAAAATCCGTATCGGTAATAAGCTGTATTTCGGACCGGACGATTCGATGGTGGCTGAGGTGATTGACAATACTACTTCGCGTGGCCGTACGCTCCGTTTCCTTTATGACGGACCTCATGACGAGTTCAAGAAAGCTTTATATGAATTGGGCGAGACTCCCCTGCCCCATACGATTATCAACCGTCCGGTAGAGCCGGAAGATGCGGAGCGTTTCCAGTCTATCTTTGCGAAGAACGAAGGTGCGGTGACTGCCCCGACTGCCAGCCTGCATTTCAGCCGTGAGTTGATGAAGCGTTTGGAGATCAAAGGAGTGGACTTTGCTTACATCACTCTGCACGCCGGTTTGGGCAACTTCCGCGATATCGATGTGGAAGACCTGACAAAGCATAAGATGGATTCGGAACAGATGTTTGTGGATGAAGCGGCTGTGAAGACTGTCAACCGTGCGAAAGATAATGGAAAGAATGTGTGTGCGGTAGGTACGACAGTGATGCGCGCGATTGAAAGTGCGGTCAGCACGGACGGACATCTGAAGGAATTTGAGGGTTGGACTAATAAGTTTATCTTCCCTCCGTATGAATTCACCGTAGCCAATTCAATGATTTCCAACTTCCATATGCCGCTTTCTACCTTGCTGATGATTGTAGCTGCCTTTGGCGGTTATGAACAGGTGATGGATGCTTATCATGTAGCGCTGAAAGAAGGTTACCGCTTCGGTACGTATGGAGATGCAATGCTGATTCTGGATAAATAATGGCGAAAGTGTATGTAGGACTCGGCACTAACTTGGGAGATAAAGAACAGAATCTTAAAGTTGCCGTGCAAAAAATAGAAGAGCAGATAGGGAAAGTCGTTTCCCTGTCTGCTTTTTACATAACTGCCCCTTGGGGCTTTACCTCTGAGAATAGTTTCCTGAATGCGGCTGCTTGTGTGGAAACGGAACTGTCTCCTTTGGATGTGTTGCAGAAAACGCAGTCGATTGAACGCGAACTGGGACGCACGAAGAAGTCGGTCAATGGCGCTTATAGCGACCGCCTGATTGATATTGACCTGTTGCTTTATGAGGATCTGATTCTCTCTGCAGTCACTCCGTCCGGAGCGGAATTGAATCTCCCCCACCCGCTGATGGCGGAACGTGACTTCGTGATGAAACCGTTGGCGGAAATAGCTCCGGAACTGGTACATCCGGTATTGGGGAAGACGATGCGGGAACTTATTTCTTCTTTTTCTCCGCAATAAATACCGGCAAATAGGCAATGCAGCCTATCAATATTGCATACAGCAGATGAATCTTCTGGAACGGTCTGTCAATGAAATGGCAGACAATGGCATAGATGGCAATCGTAAAGCCTATATAAAGCGCCAGGACTAAGAGCGTTTTTAATTTCTTATTTAGAATCATTTTAAATCTATTTATGTGTTAAATACGGGTCAAAGATACTCATTATCTCCGAAATCTCTTTATCTTTGCACCCGAAATGAAAGTGTGGACAGATTTGAGTAGCTTGCAACCACGGAAAAAAATGCTAAAACACGTCTGATTGACGCCTTTCGGTTTATCCTTTGCAGCACTCGCCTCTCCTACTCTCTCTCATTTTTTAATTTTCAATTTTTAATTCTTAATTTAAAAAGATGGGATACTTATTTACATCCGAATCGGTGTCAGAAGGACACCCCGACAAGGTAGCCGATCAGATATCGGATGCTGTGCTTGACAAACTGTTGGCTTACGACCCCAGTTCGAAAGTAGCTTGCGAAACACTAGTGACTACCGGACAAGTGGTGCTAGCGGGTGAAGTGAAAACAAAAGCGTACGTTGATCTCCAGCTCATCGCACGTGAGGTAATTAAGAAAATCGGCTATACCAAAGGAGAGTACATGTTCGAAAGTAACTCTTGCGGTGTGCTTTCCGCCATTCATGAGCAGAGCCCCGATATCAACCGTGGTGTGGAACGTCAGGATCCGATGGAACAGGGTGCGGGCGACCAGGGTATGATGTTCGGTTATGCTACCAATGAAACGGAAAACTATATGCCGCTTTCTCTTGATCTGGCACACCGCATTCTGCAAGTGCTGGCTGATATCCGTCGTGAAGGAAAGGTGATGACTTACCTTCGTCCCGATGCAAAAAGCCAGGTGACTATCGAATATGATGACAACGGAACTCCTGTTCGTATTGATACAATTGTTGTTTCTACGCAGCACGATGACTTTATCCAGCCGGAAGATGATTCGCAGGCTGCCCAGCTGAAGGCTGACGAAGAGATGTTGTCTATCATCCGTCGTGATGTGATCGAGATTCTGATGCCTCGTGTGATTGCTTCCATTCATCATGATAAGGTGTTGGCGCTGTTCAATGATAAAATTATCTATCATGTCAATCCTACCGGAAAGTTTGTAATCGGTGGTCCTCACGGAGATACCGGTTTGACAGGACGTAAGATTATCGTTGATACGTATGGCGGTAAAGGTGCTCACGGTGGTGGCGCTTTCTCAGGAAAAGACCCTAGCAAGGTGGACCGCAGCGCAGCTTATGCGGCGCGTCATATCGCTAAGAATATGGTTGCGGCAGGGGTAGCGGATGAAATGCTCGTACAGGTGAGTTATGCTATCGGCGTGGCTCGTCCGATCAATATTTTTGTAGATACTTACGGCCGTTCTCACGTGAACATGACCGACGGTGAGATTGCCCGTGTGATCGACCAACTGTTCGACCTTCGCCCGAAGGCTATCGAGGAGCGCCTGAAACTTCGTAATCCTATTTATCAGGAAACGGCTGCATACGGTCACATGGGGCGCGAACCGCAGGTGGTAACGAAGAAGTTCTTCTCCCGCTATGAAGGAGACAAGACGGTAGACGTTGAACTCTTTACATGGGAGAAACTCGACTATGTAGATAAAATTAAAGCCGCTTTCGGTCTGTAAATAGTCTGAAACCGAGCTTGACTTGTTTGATAAGAGCCGCGATTTCATTTTCCTTTTCCGGGAATTGAGGTTGCGGCCTTTGTTTTTTTTCGTAATTTTGCAGGGTGATACAATAAATCGTAGCAATGAACCAGATACATTCCGTATGCGTATATAGCGCTTCCAGCACCAAGATAAATCCTGTGTATTTTAAAGCAGCCGAAGAATTGGGCGGTTTGCTTGCCGAACATCATATCCGATTGATTAACGGGGCAGGCAGTATCGGCTTGATGCGTGCCGTTGCGGATGCGGTATTGAAGAATGGTGGGGAAGTGACGGGAGTGATTCCTCGTTTTATGGTAGAGCAGAACTGGCAGCACACGGGATTGACGGAGCTGATTGAAGTGGAGTCCATGCATGAACGGAAACAGAAGATGGCAAATCTGAGTGACGGCATTATTGCGCTGCCCGGTGGTTGCGGTACGCTGGAAGAACTGCTGGAGATTATTACCTGGAAGCAATTGGGACTGTATCTCAATCCTATTATTATTCTCAATGTAAACGGTTTCTTTGATCCATTGCTGGAAATGCTTGGGAAGGCGATTGACGAGAATTTTATGCGTCAACAGCATGGAGATATATGGAAAGTGGCACAGACACCCGAAGAAGCGTTGAGATTGCTCTATGAGACTCCTGTATGGGATATTTCCATTCGTAAATTTGCGGCTATATGATTGTGGAACTATTTACTTCGGGCATTGAAGGCATTCCTATCTCCTATTCTCCCCGTACGGATGATGCTATTGCTCTGACTCTGTTGGCTTGCTTTTTCCTTTCGTCCATTGCTCTGGCTAAAGGAAAGAAATTTCTTTCTCAGCAAGTGAAAGATTTTGTGTTGCATCGCGAACGGACAAGTATTTTCGATAGCTCTACGGCGGCTGATGTACGTTACCTGCTTGTGCTTGTGTTACAAACCTGTGTGTTGGCGGGCATCACTTTCTTCAATTATTTTCATGATATGTGTCCTGCCTTGATGGACCATGTATCCTCTCTCCTATTGTTAGGAATCTATGTCGGCTTTTGCCTTGTTTATTTCTTACTGAAATGGCTACTTTATATGTTTCTGGGGTGGACTTTCTTTGATAAAAACAGGACAAATATGTGGCTGGAATCTTATTCTGCACTCATATATTATGTAGGATTTGCCCTTTTCCCATTCGTACTTTTTCTCGTTTATTTTGACTTGAGTTTTATCAATTTGATTATAATCGGTTCAATTATTCTAATTTTCACTAAAATATTGATGTTTTATAAGTGGATAAAGCTTTTTTTTCATCAATTTAGCGGGCTTTTCCTATTAATTTTGTACTTTTGCGCTCTTGAAATAGTACCTTGTTTGCTACTCTATCAAGGTATGATTCAAATGAACAATATTTTGCTAATAAAATTTTAGGACGTTGAAAATTAAAAAAGTACTAGTGTCGCAGCCTAAGCCTGCGTCAGAGAAATCTCCCTATTACGACATTGCAGAGAAGTATGGCGTAAAAATAGATTTCCGGCCGTTTATCAAGGTTGAAAGTCTTTCGGCGAAAGAATTTCGGCAACAGAAAATTTCGATTCTCGACCACACTGCCGTTATATTCACTTCTCGTCATGCTATTGACCATTTCTTTAATTTATGTACCGAGTTACGTGTGACGATTCCCGAAACGATGAAGTATTTCTGTGTGACGGAAGCCGTTGCGTTGTACATCCAGAAATATGTGCAATATCGCAAACGTAAAATATTCTTCGGAGCTACGGGAAAGATTGAAGACTTGATTCCTTCGATTGTGAAGCATAAAACGGAGAAATATTTCGTCCCTATGTCGGACGTGCATAATGACGATGTGAAGAATTTGCTCGACAAGAATGGTATACAGCATACGGAAGCTGTGATGTATCGTACGGTCAGCAATGATTTTACACCGGATGAAGAGTTTGATTATGATATGTTAGTGTTCTTCAGTCCTGCGGGAGTGACTTCGTTGAAGAAGAACTTCCCTGATTTTAATCAGAAAGAGATTAAGATCGGAACTTTCGGTTCCACTACCGCACAGGCTGTACGTGACGCCGGTCTTCGTTTGGATCTTGAAGCTCCTACGGTGCAGGCTCCGTCAATGACTGCCGCACTTGATATGTTTATCAAAGAAAACAATAAATAAACAGAGTGGGTATATATACTTTGTGCAAGGCCGAAAGGCTGAATAGTAAGATTTTGATCGGAAAGATGTTTGAAGGCGGCGTTTCAAAGTCGTTTTCCATCTTTCCGATACGCGTTGTATATATGCCTGTCGAACAAGGCGAGGCTTCGGCTTCCATACTGATCAGCGTGTCGAAACGACGTTTCAAGCGGGCGGTAAAGCGTAATCGGGTGAAACGTCAGATACGCGAGGCTTACCGGAAGAATAAATCCATCCTGTTGGAATGTCTGCAAGGCCGGGAACAGCATTTGGCAATCGCCTTTATCTATCTGTCGGACGAGCTTACAGCGACTGCCGAATTGGAAGAGAAGATGAAAATAGCGCTTTCGCGCATCTCTGAAAAACTATCCTCATGAAACCTCATCACTCCTGGATATCTACCGCATGGGTATTCGTTACGGGAATTTTGAGAAAGGTATTTTCCTTCTTCCTGCTTGTTCCCATTTATTTTTACCGGATTTGTATTTCACCCCTTACTCCTCCCTCTTGTCGGTTCACGCCTACTTGTTCAGCGTATGCGCTCGAAGCAATTAAGAAACATGGTCCTATCAAGGGGCTTTATCTTGCTGTGCGGCGTATTCTGCGATGCCATCCCTGGGGTGGTTCCGGTTATGATCCCGTGCCTTGAGACAACTGAAACGAGAAATAGGAAATGAAAAAGAATGTGACTGATATTTTAGATATCCATACTCATAAACAGGAAGTTGATTCCCAAGGAAAATCCATCATCAATTATCCGTTATTGGCAGACTCTCCATTGTATATGCCTCTGGCAGAGAATGTGGAAGTGGCTGTGGGTAGAGGATCTTATTATTCTATCGGTATTCATCCTTGGGAGGTGAGAGAGAGTAATGTCAGTCAGCAATTGAGCTTTCTTCAACAGCAGCTGCAGAGAAAGCAGTTTGTAGCTGTAGGAGAGGCGGGGCTGGATAAATTGGCAAAAGCTTCGATGGAACTTCAGTTAGCGGTGTTTAAGGAGCAGGTAAAGTTGTCGGAAAAGCTCGGTTTGCCATTGATTATCCACTGCGTGAAAGCAATGGAAGAACTGCTGGCCGTGAAAAAAGAATCTCGTCCCCAACAACCTTGGATATGGCATGGCTTTCGTGGAAAACCGGAGCAGGCAGTACATTTGTTGAAGAATGGGTTTTATCTTTCTTTTGGAGAATATTATCCCGATGAAACAATACAGATAGTCCCCGATGAACGCCTGTTTTTGGAAACGGATGACAGCTTGCTTGATATTGAAGATATCCTGTGTCAGGCAGCCAGGGTGCGTGGGGTAGAAGTGGAAGCGTTGCGTGAGGTGATTCGCCGGAATATCCAAAATGTCTTTTTTAAGGCGTAAGAGTTGTATCTTCCGAGAAAGAGTCGTACTTTTGTCGCACATGGAATTGAGATACAATAAAAACCAAATAATTAAAGAGTAATACGATGAATTTTGTAGAAGAATTGAGATGGCGTGGCATGTTGCAGGACATCATGCCGGGAACGGAAGAGTTGTTAAGCAAAGAGCAGGTGACTGCCTATTTGGGTATCGACCCGACTGCCGATTCGCTACACATTGGTCACCTTTGTGGAGTGATGATTCTTCGTCATTTCCAACGCTGCGGTCATAAACCGTTGGCATTGATCGGTGGTGCTACAGGTATGATTGGTGACCCTTCGGGAAAATCAGCGGAACGTAACCTGCTGGATGAAGAGACATTGCGTCACAATCAGGCATGTATTAAGAAACAGCTTGCCAAGTTTCTCGACTTCGAATCGGAGGTGCCTAACCGTGCCGAACTGGTGAACAACTATGACTGGATGAAAGATTTCAGCTTCCTTGATTTTGTTCGCGAGGTAGGTAAGCATATCACAGTGAACTATATGATGGCAAAAGACTCTGTAAAGCGTCGTCTGAACGGTGAGGCACGTGACGGACTGTCATTTACCGAGTTTACTTATCAGCTACTTCAGGGATATGATTTCCTCCACTTATATGAGACAAAGGGATGTAAACTGCAAATGGGCGGTTCCGACCAATGGGGTAATATCACTACCGGTGCCGAATTGATTCGTCGTACGAATGGGGGAGAGGTTTTTGCGCTGACTTGTCCGTTGATTACAAAAGCTGACGGTGGCAAGTTCGGTAAGACGGAATCCGGGAATATCTGGTTGGATCCCCGTTATACGTCTCCTTACAAGTTCTACCAATTCTGGCTGAATGTAAGCGATTCTGACGCAGAACGTTATATCAAGATTTTCACTTCCATCGAGAAGGAAGAAATAGAAGCTCTGATTGCAGAACATCAGGCTGCTCCGCACTTGCGTATCCTTCAGAAACGTCTGGCTAAGGAAGTTACCGTAATGGTTCATTCCGAAGAAGATTATAACGCGGCAGTGGATGCGTCAAACATTTTGTTTGGTAATGCAACTTCGGAAGCGTTGCGTAAATTGGATGAGGATACGCTGCTTGCTGTATTCGAAGGCGTACCTCAGTTTGAGATTTCCCGTGATGCATTGGCGGAAGGTGTGAAAGCTGTTGACTTATTCGTTGATAATGCGGCTGTATTTGCTTCGAAAGGTGAAATGCGTAAGTTGGTTCAAGGCGGAGGCGTTTCGTTGAATAAAGAAAAGCTGGCGGCTTTTGACCAGGTAATTACGACAGCTGACCTGCTTGATGAGAAATATCTGCTTGTTCAGCGCGGTAAAAAGAACTATTATTTGCTGATTGCAAAGTAATAGCTCATTATTTATTAGGTAGCAAAGTAAAAAAATGAATGAAATATTTGGAGGTTTGCTTGCAAACCTCTATCTTTGCACCGCTTTTTAACAG